>Ga0315273_10000211_pt1 | contig 55267 bp, 50 predicted proteins | sample YL17G02_0_MG_FD_205753 | JGI IMG/M metagenome (GOLD analysis project Ga0315273, IMG submission 205753) | Sediment microbial communities from Yellowstone Lake, YNP, Wyoming, USA - YL17G02_0 | ecosystem: Environmental > Aquatic > Freshwater > Lake > Sediment | place: USA: Wyoming | collected... | reverse complement strand
TGAATCCACCAATTCCAATGGCTATGAGGATATACAGCCATATCCTTTTTAATATGTCTATTGTACTGTCTTTTGCATACTGGGGCCTTTCTTTGAATGTTTGTTTGATTATTTCATATTCCTGTCCATTGTGAAATTTATAAACATATTCCTCAACCCATTTTTCAAGTTTGAGTTTTCCAATAACAAGCCCCCCAAATATTGCAACAAAAAGACCTGATCCGATGTAAATCGCAGTGACTTTCCACCCGAAAAGACCAAACAGTAAAACAATCGCTACCTCGTTTACCATAGGAGAGGAAATAAGAAAAGAAAAAGTAACACCGAGAGGCACACCCGCTTCAACGAATCCGATAAATAATGGAACTGCAGAGCATGAGCAGAATGGAGTAACTATGCCAAGCAGGGCTGCCAGTATGTTCCCTATAAACTCCTTTTTATGAGAGAGAATGCGTTTTGTCTTCTCAGGCGGGAAATAACTCCTGATAACGGATACAACAAAAATGATAACCGAAAGAAGGATGAATATCTTTAGTGTGTCGTAAACAAAGAAATCTACAGCATTAGCAAGATGTGCGCCATGTTCTAATTTTAGCAGGGTATATGTAAAGTACTCCGATATTTTCTTTAGCATATTATTTTAATCTTATGATATTATATAAAATATAATTGATATGTAGTCAAGTGGAAACATCTGAAGGAGAGAGTCAGCAAATAACTTTCAGCTCAATATGAAGAGTTAATAAATGTTGTAATTTCTGTTTTTAGCATAAAGATTTTAGTGTTCAACCCAAGCTTCATAATTTATGCAAGCAGATTGCTGGAATAAAATAAAAGGTTTAGGATGATACGGCATCAGTTATTATCTGAGTGGGATCAGATAACCGCCTGTGCCGAAGAGTTCAGGACTCTCGAATACACTTAGATATGAGGCAGATATGTATAAGGGGATCAATTGATTAGATAATTATACTGAAAGGAGAAATGAAGATGGCCAAAGATTTAGTCGCAGTAAAAATTCTCGATCTTCCCGGCGCCGGTGGCGGCTGCTCCTGCGGAGGCGCCTGCGGTTCGACACCGGGTGAGCCGGTATTCATTGCAACAGTCATGCAGAAGTGCACTGAACTGAGAAAGTCTTTGGAAGCAAGCTTCCCTGGCCAGACCAGAACAGAATACGTAGACATTTCCCAATCTCCGGAGGAGAAAGAGACCGAGGCCGGGAAACTGCTGGTCAGCAAAAAGTACCCATCTCCCCTCGTGCTCATTAATGGCGAAGCCCGCTTCGCAGGCAGCATTCAGGTGAACCGGGTTATTGAAGAAGTGAAAAAAATTCTTAATCCGTAATTGGTTTTATGTCCGGAAACCTTCCCATAATAGGCTTCCGGAGGGACACTAATTCATGAGAGGAGGAAAAATGGCTGAGTTTCTGGAAGCGACCTACGACAAGTTTGTATTCAAGGTAAAGACTGACTTTTTCTACAACGGAGAGGACTTCTGGGCGGATGTGCAGGGCAATAAAGCCACTGTAGGAGTAAGCGATTTTCTGCAGAAATCCAAAGGTGATGTGGCCATCCTGGAAACCGTGGAACCTGGGACCGAAGTTCGTCAGGGTCAGGAAATCGGCAAGATCGAAACCATCAAGGCAACCTTTGGGATCATCTCGCCGGTAAGCGGCAAGGTGGTTGAGGTCAACTCCGAACTGGAAAACAGTGCCTACTTGATCAACGAAGACCCGTACGGCGCCGGGTGGTTATACAAAATTGAGCTAACCTCGCCGCAACAGGATCAGCAGGGACTCCTGCAGGCGAATGCCTACTTTGAGTTGATGAAGGAAAAGTTGACTCAGATCGCAGCGGAGATGAAGAAATAAGATGGAAACTCACAACAAGCAAGAGATGCAGGACAAGAAAGTGGTAGTGCTAGCCTGCAGCGGGATTGGCAAGGTGTACGGTGCCGTAGCTCGGGAAACCGTGTATGAACTGGTGGAACGGCTCAGGCCCGGCACGGCGGTGACAACCTGTTTGCCGCTGTTGGTAATCGGCGACCCCGATGCCAAAAAACTCGTCACTGATCATCCGGTGATCACCATCGATGGTTGTCCGAAGAGCTGTTCAGAAAAAAGCGTGAAGGCCTTGGGCGCTAAGGTTACCAAATCGTACCAGGCCATCAATTTCTATAAGGCCCACAAGGAACTCAAGCCTGGAGGCATCGCCGAATTAGACGAAGCGGGCCGGAAACTTGCGGCTGTGGCCGCAGAAGAACTGGCTCCAGTGATTGATGACCTGGCGTCGGGGGAGGACAAGTGATGGCTATCGAAGTGATGAAGGTTGGGATTGTGTCCTGCAGCGGCGAGGACTTGCCCGAAGGAACCCTTTCACGGATTGCCTGCCGCAAGGTCCTGGAAGACTTGAGACCCGGGGAAACGGTAACCATCTGCCTGCCCTTGTTCATTGCTGGCGGAAAGGAAGAGCGCGACTTTGCCACCAACTACCCCACCATCACTGTGGACGGCTGCGACAAGCGCTGTGCCCAGATCAGTACCGAACGGCTTTCCGGAAAACCGAGCAAATCGCTTCTCATCCCAGAAATTTTGCAGAAGCGCGGCCTTGCGTCCCCGACAAGACGAAGAAATCTTGGCCCGAAGGAGAAAGCCGCGGCTCAGGCGGTGGCTGAAGAGATTGCTCAGGCGGTGGACGAGGTTCTTGGTGGTTAAGCTGCATTAAAAAAAACGTAACCGCCGACGAACGCAGATAGACGCCAATAAAAGCGGACAAACCAGGCTTTCTCATAATCGGCGCGTATCCGGTGTTTATCAGCGGTTGCTCTTAAAGGAGGATAGAGCGATGGCGATTTACAGAAACAAGGTTGAATGGCGTGGTGAACATCAAGGTTATACCTGGTGCCAGAATGGTACTGCGATGGAATTTTCGGCCCCGCCCGATCTCTTTGGTTTACCGGGAGTGCTTACGCCGGAGGATGCTTTTATGGCAGCGGGCAACACTTGCTATCACATGATGGTCATCTGGGCAGTGGAGCGCTTTAAGATCGATCTTATCTCGTTTGAATGTGAAGCCGAAGGTGAGGTCGAAGAGCACCTTGACCGTACCTCCTGGTTCAAGAAGCTGACGCTTTATCCTAAGCTGGTGGTCAGGAACAAACCCCGTGAGGTTGTGCAACGCGCTCTGGATCTGGCTCTAAAGTATTCCACCATCTGCCAGTCCTTTAAGAGCGAAGTGAGTGTGGTGCCGACCATCATTGTCCAATGAGAAATGAAGACGTGTATACGAAGGTCGATATAGCTTTTCTGGGAGGAGGCCCCGCAGGTTACCAGGGGGCGATTCGATCAGCTCAGCTGGGCGCCAAAGTGGTGGTGGTCGAAGAACGGTTCGTGGGTGGCGTGTGCTTAAACTGGGGCTGTATTCCCACCAAGACGGTACGGGCCTCAGCAGAAGTGGGTCGTTCTCTGCGGCGAGCTCGGGAATACGGCTTCAAAGCGGTGGAAACCGTGCTCGATATGGCCGCGGTGGTTGCCCGCAAGCAGCGCGTGGTCATCGGACTGCGCAGGAGTATTGAGCGGCTGTTTCAGGCACGGAAGATCGACCTGATTGAAGGCCGTGGCCGCCTGATCGCCCCCGGAAAGATCGAGGTCCAAAGGAATGGCGAGTCACATCTGGTGGAAGCAGCCAGGGTTATCATTGCCACGGGATCACGGCCGGCAGACCTGCCGATTTTTCCCAAAACGCCGCGTGTATTTCGTGCGGATGAAATGCTCGATATCACTTACCTGCCACAACATCTGCTGGTAGTCGGCGGCGGAGCGGTGGGGGTAGAAATGGCGGCCATCTTTCGCGAACTGGGTTCGCAAGTGACTCTGGTGGAAGCCTTGGAACACATTCTGCCATACGAAGATCGCGAAGTGTCGGCCTATCTCCTCGCAGTGCTGCAGCGCCACAAAGTAAAGGTACTCTGCGGCATCACAGTAGAATCGGTGGTGGAGACCGCAGACGGTTTTAGCGTACGACTTGTAGATGGGACCGAGATTGCGCCAGACACTATTCTGCAGGCCGTAGGTAGACGCTTCAATACCGAAGGAATCGGGCTGGAAAACCTTGGGATCGAAGTGGAGCGTAGCCGCATTGTGGTAGATGCGCACCTGCAGACCAATGTGCCGGGCCATTACGCAGCAGGTGACGTCATCGGTGGCTGGCTGCTCGCGCATGTGGCATTTGCCGAAGGCATTTGCGCCGCGGAGCACGCCCTAGGGCTGGGGAGCTCTATGGATTACCGGGTAGTGCCGCGTTGCGTGTTCAGCATTCCTGAATACGGTGCAGTGGGGATTTCCGAGGAGGAAGCCCGAAGCAAATTCCCGATCAAGGTGGCGAGCTTTCCCTTTAAATCCCTGGGTATGGCACAGGCCATGGGCGAACTGGAAGGACTGGTGAAAATCATTGCCCACGCGGAAACCGATCAAATCTTGGGGGCGCACATCATAGGACCCCATGGGGCTGATCTCATCGCGGAAATTGCCCTGGCGATGCGGGCACAAGCGCCCGCTCGCATGATTCTGAACACCATCCATACTCATCCGACTCTTTCTGAAGCGGTGTTGGAAGTGGCGCAGGCGCTCCACGGCCAGGCGATCCACCAACCACCGGAAGAAGCTTCTGCGTGAGTGTGGGATAAAAACAACTCACCGCAGAGATTAGAGAGAGCAAACTCCAGAGGAGAGTTCCTCTGCGCTCTCTCTAATCTTTGTGGTGCAAAACGGATCAATCAAAATGCCAAACTTAGTCGCTCCAGCCTGGCTGGTGGCGGAAGTGCGCCGAGCCAAAAAAGGTACCAGGTCTGATCAAATTGAACAGACCAGCGGTTTGCTGGCGCGTCTGGGACTGCCCACAGTTTGTGACAGCGCGCGCTGCCCCAATCGCGGGGAGTGCTTCTCCCACCGCACTGTCACATTTCTGATTCTGGGTAACGTCTGCACGCGCGGGTGCGCGTTTTGTGCGGTGCGCCATGGCCGTCCTGAAGGGCCGCCGGACGCCGATGAACCCGAACGTCTGGCACAAGCTGTTGGTGAGTTGGGTCTGGCCCACGTGGTAATCACTTCAGTCACCCGAGACGATCTCCCCGATGGCGGTGCTGTTCATTACGCTAAGACAGTAGGGGCGCTCCGTCACCATTGTCCAAGCGTGAAGATAGAACTTCTTGTGCCCGATTTCCTTGGGTCTGAAAAGTCTCTGGCCACAGTTCTTGCTGCAGGCCCGGACATCCTGGCTCATAACATGGAAACCGTGCCCCGGCTTTATCGGGAGGTGCGCAGGGGTGCCGACTACCACCGCTCACTGCGGTTGTTGCACAAATCGAAAGCACTTGCACCGCGGATCATCACCAAATCGGGTGTAATGCTTGGCCTCGGGGAAAGTGACGAAGAAGTCCATGCAGTGCTGTACGATCTGGCGGCAACCGGGTGCGAGATGTTAACCCTCGGTCAGTATCTGGCTCCCTCTATGATGTCTACCCCAGTAGCGCGTTATGTGTCGCACAACGAGTTTGACCAGTGGCGAAATAAAGCTCTCGCGATGGGGTTTAAGAGCGTTGTTTCTGGCCCCATGGTGCGCAGTTCTTATAAGGCGTCGCTCTTTTTTGGGGAACTCGCATGAACCACTGGAGACTCATCGATAGCGGAGCCCTGCCCAGCGCACTCAATATGGGCATTGACCAGGCTTTGCTGCAATTATATGCGCGCGGGGAATCCCCTCCAACACTACGCTTCTACCAATGGAATCCACCAGCGATATCCCTGGGCCGCTTACAGCGGAAACCGGGCTTCGATGCAGCTGCCTGCAAGCGTCTGGGCTTTGACATAGTGCGAAGGCCTACCGGAGGCCGGGCGGTGCTGCACCAAAACGACTTGACTTATAGTATCATCACGGGAACGCGGGAAGGGATACCAATAAATCTTGCTGCCGCTTACCGCTTTTTGTGTCAGGGACTTTTGGCAGGATTTCGCCTGTTGGGTATCAAAGCAGAGTTGGGGCAGGAGCAAGCTTATGCTGATCAACACGATGTCTGTTTTTTACGGTCACTCATTGGCGACATTGTATATCAGGGCAAAAAATTTGTGGGAAGCGCTCAAACATGGTCGGGGTCCTCATTGCTACAACATGGCTCCATCCTCCTGGAACCACAAACAGAAGCTTGGGCCGAACTTTTGGGGGGAGATGAGGGGACAAAGCAAACTCACTGCGAGGATCTAAAAAAGAAGATGACATCGCTCATCGAAATACTCGGTTATGTTCCGCCAATTTCTAAGGTCAAGGCGTCCATCGTTAAGGGAATGTCGCAAGCATTAGGGGTGGTATTTGACGAAGGCCAGTTGACTTCATCGGAATTGGCATTGGCTCACGAGATGGTCAACCAGTCAAAAAGCACTGCAGCGGGTCACCTATGAAAAATGCAGTCAGCCATCAGGGTCAGGTCTTTATTCTTGCAGACACCCTGGTGCTATTTTGCCGTTATAACAATTTCCAGTTTTACTCTGCAGCATCATCGGCATGATAGAGGGCGTTTGCTTCTGTGAGTACCTGGCATGGGATAAAAGAAGATAGACCGTCGTTTAGAGCGGGCCCAGGAGTTTAGCGTCCCGGGCCCTTTTGGTTAAGTGCCGCAACCGAGGCTGCGCCTCTGCTTTTAAACTATCTTATAGATGAATAAAAAATCAACAGGAGGATGCAATATGCCCAACTGTATCCTCAATCTTCACCTTCACAATTTCTTTTGTCTTTCGGTCCTTTATCTCTATAAGTCCTTCTTTAAGGTTCTTTTCGCCGATAATAATATGGATGGGTACGCCGATAAGGTCCGCGTCTTTGAATTTCACCCCTGCCCTTTCATCACGGTCATCCATCAAGACCTCAATCCCTTTTGCTGTCAACTCCTTATATATCCTTTCCATGGTTTCCATTGTTCCTGCATCCTGTATATTCAATGGCAGGATCTCTATATCGAACGGCGCAATGCTTTTGGGCCAGATTATTCCGTCCTTGTCATGATTCTGCTCTATTGCTGCAGCAGCGATACGTGCAGGGCCTATTCCGTAACTCCCCATTATGATCGGTTTTTCCTGACCTTTCTCATCGAGATAGAATGCTTTCAGAGGGACTGAGTATTTTGTGCCGAGCATGAAGATATTGCCGATCTCGATCACCCGCTCGATCCGTATCGGGGCATTGCACTTCGCGCACATGTCACCTTTCTTTGCGAGTGTTATGTCATGCCATTCTGCTGTAAAATGCTTGCCCGGCCTTATCCCTTTAGAATGATAATGCGGTTTATTCGCTCCGCTGACATAGATACCCTCCCGAAGGCATGCATCTGCAATAATCCTGGTTTTCTGGTTCACCGGCCCTATGAATCCTGCCTCGACACCGAGTAATTCTCTGACTTCTTCCTTACTTGCAGGTCTGTGTTTGCCTATGATCCTGTTAACCTTCTTTTCATGCAATTCCTGATCGCCTCTGACAAGTGCAAGCAGAGGACCGCTGTCAGTGATGAGCAGTAAACTTTTTATAAAATATTCCGGCTTGAGTTTTAGAAAATTGGATACTTCCCCGACAGTTCGCTTTTCCGGTGTATGAACATCTTCAAGCTCCCATTCCATTATTTCAATTTTCTGCGGATTTGAAAGGGCAAGCTCTACATTTGCAGCATATCCGCAGGAATCACAGAACACTATATCATCCTCTCCTGCCGGACTCGGCGCCATGAACTCATGTGAGGTTGCACCGCCCATCATACCAGGGTCGGATTGAACCATAAAAAATTCCAGCCCACATCGCGAAAATATTTTATGGTAAGCATCTGCATGGAGCTGATAATTGTTTTCAAGTCCTCCTTCGTCAGCATCAAAACTATAGCTGTCCTTCATGAGAAACTCTCTTGTCCTGAGTATCCCGCTCTTCGGTCTCGCCTCATCCCTGAGTTTTTCCTGAATCTGATACCACACCTGCGGAAGGTTTCTGTATGAACGGATTTCCCTTGCCGCAAGCCATGTCATTATTTCTTCATGCGTCATGCCAAGGCACATGTCACGGCCTGTCCGGTCCTTCAGCCTGAACATCTCATCTCCTATTTCAGACCACCTGCCTGTCTCCTGCCATATCTCTGCCGGATGAAGCACCGGCATTGTAATTTCCTGTGCTCCTATGGCGTTCATCTCCTCCCGGAGGATCCTGTTTATCTTTTCTATAACCCTGATTCCGAGCGGCAGATAAATGTATAAGCCTGATGCAAGTTGTCTGACATATCCCGCCCTCAGCATAAGCACATGACTTGCTGCCTCTGCATCAGCAGGCACTTCCCTTAAAGTTGGAATAAACATCTTCGAGAAACGCATAGAATCCTCCAGAGAATAAAGTATGATTAGTAGACTAAGGCATTGTGAGGAGAGTGTCAAGATATCCAGGATCACTGTTTTGACAAGCCATTGACAGGGCATCCTTTGTTTGATAAGCTTTTTCTATAAATAGCACTACAATGATAGAAATCATCTATTCAGGTTTAGACTGACAAACAATCTTTATCTGTCCTTGACAGATACATAACAAATGCTGAAGAAAGGAGGTAAGTAAATGGACAAGCAGGATTTAAAGAAGATCCTTGCAGGCATCAGCGTGGCCAGTCTTTTGGCAGGTGCAGGCATAGGATGTACGACTCAGCCACAGCAAACAGCGCCACCCAGCAAAGAAACAGCGCCGGCACAACCTGAGGCGACCAAAGCGCCGGAAAAACAGGCCCCTGCACCCGGCAGTTGAACCGGTTCTCAAAAAGGTGCCGTCGGCACCAAACCAGAGAAGGCTCCTGCTCCGGGCGGTTGAGGAGGGAAAAAATAGTGCAGTTAGCACTATGCTATCATTAACCCTATGAGAACATTCCAGACCGGGCAACATTCTGAAATCTACAAGACATGCCGGGTTATGGTTGGCCCGGACAGATGGGACAGTCTGATCCGAAACAGTACTTCGTCAGATGACCCTGAATCACTGATTAATTTTCTCATTCAGTCGGGCGAGCAGGAGATACCGAAATTTCTGCCTGATCTCGCCCGTCTTGAATGGACCATTGAAGATGTCAATAGAACTGAAAACTTCGTTCAGAGCAACATAAAAGAAATCCATGTAAATCCCTCGTTAAGGCTGATAGACCTCACATGGAAAAATTTGCTCCCTCTCCTTTCGCACGACAATACAGAGACGCATGCCGAACCAATACCGGGCAGAGAACTCGTGCTTATCTGGAAAGATCCCGGGGTGGGAAGAGTGAAATACCGTGTGGCGTCAGAGGGTGACCTGCTTGCCTTAAAGATCACAGATGAGCATATCAGTCCTGAACATGCAGCAGGGGAAGGTAATGTCTCGGTTGGAATGATTGATGGTATCATTGATGATGCTGTTCATGAGGGCATTCTACTGTCTCCGCCTTCCCGGATAATACGCAATCCCTCCATATTCTCTGCAAATGACTATGTTGACAAGGGCTTTCTCTCATCCCACAGTTTCACCTTACAGTGGCACATCACTCAGGCCTGTGACCTCAGCTGCCGGCATTGTTATGACCGCAGTACACGTTCACCAATGAGTCTTGAGCAGGGCATACAAATACTTGACGATGTCCGCACGTTCTGCCGGGACAGGCATGTCATGAAAGCGGTAAGCTTTACCGGCGGTAATCCCTTCCTTTATCCCCATTTCCCTGATCTCTACCGTGCTGCTTCAGAAAGGGGATTCAGTATCGGTATCCTCGGCAATCCAACCGAAAGGGGAAAAATTGAGGAACTGCTTTCCATTCAGAGGCCGACGCATTTTCAGGTGAGCCTCGAAGGTCTTCAGGAGCAGAATGATTATATCCGGGGCAAGGGTCATTTCAACCGGGTCATAGAGTTTCTCAAGGTGCTCAGGGAACTGAATATATTCTCGATGGTGATGCTGACCCTTACAAAAACCAACATGAAAGAGATTATCCCTCTTGCCGTGATACTCAATGAACATGCAGACAGGTTTCACTTTAACAGGCTTTCGATGACCGGTGAAGGTGCGAATCTTGTACTCCCGGAGAAGGAAGAGTATCTTGCCTTCCTTGATTCTTATGAAAAGGCATCTCAGGATATCCCCGTCCTTGGTCTGAAAGACAATATGCTGAGCATCCTTTCGTATAAAAAAGGATACGAGCCATTCGGGGGCTGTACAACCTTTGGCTGCGGGGCTGCCTTCAATTTTCTTTCGGTGCTTTCAGACGGTGAGGTGCATGCCTGCAGGAAGTTGCCGTCGCCCGTAGGGAACATATTCCGGCAGAGCATCACAGAGATTTATGATTCTTCTCAGGCAGAACAATATCGTGCAGGATGCAGAGAATGCCATAACTGTAAACTCCACCCTGTCTGCGGAGGATGTCTTGCTGTTGCATACAGCCTCGGACGCAATATTTTTGAAGAAAAAGACCCTTTCTGTTTTATCGGCAATTAAAAAGAGTCTCCCGATTACATGCCTCAGGGGGACACATTAAAATAACTTGAAGAAAATCTATCGGCGTAATGTTCTCACAGGAGCAAACGCCCACTATCATGCCGATGATGCTGCAGAGTACAACTGGGAATTGTTATAACGGAAAAATAGCACCAGGGTATCTGCAAGAATAAACAGGCTGTTGAAAAACTAACCTCCAACTCTTGTTTTTACTTTTTGGCTTTTGCAATAAACCATGTGAATGTGCTTTCAAAGGTGATGTTCTTTCCTTCGTCCACGATCTTTACTATGACGTCCACAAGGGTCCGTCCTTTTTCCGAGAGTTCTTTCTTTGCCTTCATGGCTCTGTCTGAGTCAATAAAGCCTTCTCAAAATAGTCTTCCCTTTGCTGGGTTTTTATATTTGACTTCAACCCTCCTCACTACCGGGAAATAAGCTCCGTTCCAGTCGCCAAAGTTTCTTTCCAGAATCTCCCCGCTTGAAGCTTCAGCCAGTGCATATTGAGCAGATGCATGAATGGTGCCTAAATGATTCTGATATGTTACACCGTCTTCAAGCATAAGAATCGTGTCGGGTTCATCCGACTTTTTAATCAATAGGATCTTATTAAAAGGCAGGTCTAAAACATTCATTCTTTTCCTTTCGTATTAGCTAATAATGATAGCAAGTCAAGAGGTGCACTTACAAGGACCGCAAACACAATTAGTGTTCAAGACATTTTAATATATTCTTATCTCATAAAAAACGAAGTTGCTTAAAGTTGTCAATTTCCGGTTAGACTCAATGTTACGAATGATATTCACCATATCCAATCATACGGTGAGCCTGCAGACTTGCAGGTGCTATACGTATTCTATGAAACATTATTCGCGGCGTCGGATACGGCGAGTTCAGCGGAACCTTCCAAATGCTCCTCTCGTGGATATCATGTGGTATTGAGGTTTTTTTCATCCACTTGTACTTTTCAGTTCAGATTCCTGATAAACCGTTCAACATCTTTTTTGTTGAGAATTCGCAAAACTATAGCGCAATTGCCTTCAATCATATAGAACACCCGGTACTTGTCCCCCCTGAGCCTGTAATAATCTGAATTCGTCCCTTTGATTTTTTTGATTGCTTTTCCTCTGGGAAAAGGGTTGTCCCTGAGTGCCTGTAATGCTCGAACAATCTTTCAAATCAGGCTAAAGCCTGCCGGTGCCATTTACATACTCAACTCCGTGCAGAACCAATAATCTGGTTGGAAAAAAGCATTGGAAAGTGTTAAATTAACTTATTCCAGGGAGGGAAATAATTTGCTGAAAAGAATGCCGATAACGCCAACGGGTTATCAGAAGCTGCAGGAAGAACTTCAGAGGCTTCTGAAAATAGACAGGCCAAACAATATAAAAGATATTTCTGAAGCAAGGGCGCACGGCGACCTGTCCGAAAATGCAGAATACCATGCTGCGAAAGAAAAACAGTCTTTCACAGAAGGAAGGATACAGGAGCTGAAAACAAAACTCGCTCTTGCTGATGTCATAGACCCTTCAAGGATTTCGCAGAATAAAATTGCATTCGGCGCAACGGTAAAGGTGCTTGACGTTGCTACTGATGAAGAAAAGAATTTCATGCTTGTTGGACCAGACGAGGCAGATGTAAAAAACGGGAAGATATCCATCAGTTCTCCTGTCGGGAAATCACTCCTGAATAAAGGAATTGGCGATGTGGTGATCATTAAGGCGCCTGCAAAAACAATGGAGTACGAGATATTAGAGATCAGCTTTGAATAGATACTTCAAGGCAAAAGTAATCGAAAACCTTTCCTTAAACAGCAGCCATAATCTCCTTACTTTAGAACCTATTGATCCTGCAGCAGAACCGAATCCAGGCCAGTTCTACATGATAGAAGCCGGTGATTCTTATGACCCGCTGCTCAAAAGACCTTTTTGTTATCTGCAGAAAACCCGGGAAACCATTCAGTTTCTATTCAGAATAAAAGGCAAAGGCACTTCATTGATGAGAGCATTTAAAGAGGGGAAGGTCATCAGTGTCATCGGCCCTTTGGGAAATGGCTACCCTCTCCCGCGAAAAGAACGCACACCTCTCATAGTAGCTGGAGGAACAGGTATCATATCCCTCTTCTCTCTTATCGATAAACTCTCACATAACTGCCATGTTTTTTATGGAGCAAGAAACAAGGATGAACTGCTTCTGCTTCATGAACTGGAGAAACTCGGAAATAAACTGATCGTATGTACAAATGATTGCTCTTTTGGTAAGGAAGGAATGGTGAACGAAGTTTTGGTGCAATTCCTGCGTGCCAATGAATCAATCAAAACTTCCTGTTTAATCTACACCTGCGGACCGAAACCAATGCTTCAGGAAATAACATCAATTGCTGTTCATGCAGGCATCAGGGGATATGTTTCTATGGAAGAGAACATGGCTTGCGGATTCGGCGCATGTCAGGGATGTGTTGTTAACACAATAAGCGGATATAAAAAGGTTTGCAAGGAAGGCCCTGTATTTCCGATTGAGGATATTGTATGGGCTTAGCGGTTGAGATAGGCAGCCTCAAACTGAAAAACCCTGTTATGACAGCATCAGGGACATTTGGTTACGGAGAGGAATACTCTGAATTCCTTGACCTGAACATGCTCGGCGCTGTAGTTGTTAAGGGGATATCACTAAAGCCTATGGAAGGCAATCCGCCTCCGCGAATATGTGAAACACCATGCGGCATGCTGAATGCAATAGGCCTTCAGAACATCGGGCTAAAGAGATTCCTTAAAGAAAAGCTGCCTTACCTCAGGCAGTTCGATACTAAAATTATAGTGAACATACTGGGCAACACTATCCAGGAATATGTCAGGCTCTCAAAAGAACTCGATGATGCAGGGGTAGATGCTATAGAACTGAACGTGTCATGTCCGAATGTAAAAAAGGGCGGCATCATATTCGGCACTGATAAGAGAGCGCTATCGAGACTTGTATCAAAGGTGAAGCAATCCGCAGGCAAAACCCTTCTAATCACTAAATTATCGCCGAATGTCTCGGATATCACTGAATTTGCAAGGGCTGCCGAAGAATCCGGAAGTGATGCCCTGTCTTTGATCAACACCTTGCGGGGAATGGCTATAGACATCGAGACACGGAGGCCGAAACTTGCAAACATAATTGGTGGACTGTCAGGTCCTGCGATTAAACCGATAGCCCTCAGGATGGTATGGGAAGCATCTCAGTCAGTCAGGATACCGGTAATCGGCATAGGCGGCATTATAAATGCTCAGGATGCCATTGAGTTTATGCTTGCCGGCGCTACAGCGATACAGGTAGGAACCGGCAATTTTATAAACCCCATGGCAACTATAGAAATTATCCATGGTATCAGATCATATTCAGAAGGAAAGAATATTGATAATATCCGTGATATAATTGGTAGCATACATGGAACAGCGGGCCATAATAACATTAACCTCTGATTTCGGCTATAAAGATCCCTTCGTAGGAATCATGAAGGGTGTCATACTCAGCATTAACCCTCTTGCTACTGTTGTTGATATTACTCACGGGATAAGACCGCAGAATGTCCTGGAGGCAGCTTTTGCAATAGAGACAGGTTTTAAATCCTTCCCCCATAAAACAATACATATTGTTGTTGTTGATCCGGGCGTCGGCTCTAACCGCAGACCTATACTTGTAGCAACTGACTACCATTATTTTATCGGACCTGACAATGGCGTATTTTCCCGTATTTATTCCTCAAGCGAGAGCTTTTCAGTGATTAATGTAACAGCAGAACATTACTTCCTGCCTCAGAGGAGTTCAACTTTTCATGGCAGAGACATATTCGCGCCTGTGGCTGCCTGGCTGTCCAAGGGAATCAGTATATCAAAATTCGGTGACCCGATATACAAGTATATGGAGCTCCCGATACCTGTTCCGGCAAATCCGTCTCAGAAAGTCTTGGAGGGTGAGGTTATTTATATCGATCATTTCGGCAATATAATTACCAATATAACTGAACAACAAATAGATGATCTTTACAGAAATAACCAGAACAGCAACCTCACGATTCTTCTAAAAAACAGGGTAGGGCCTCTTAAAAAATATTATTCTGAAACCGGTGACAGGGAACTTTATTCTCTAATAAACAGCTTTGGTTATCTTGAGTTTTTTGTGAACAGTGCGAATGCGTCGTCTGTCTTTGACATAAAAGTTGGAGAAAAAGTGGTTGTTACAGCAACCTGATGTCTTTGAAGATTATTTTTAAAAGGCAAAGGTATTAAACTATATAATGGGAAGAGAGGAGTTAAAGAAAAAGCATTCATGTCCGGATTGCGCCTTTTGCCAGTGCTGCAGCGAATCCCGCTGTTCGTTGTGCCGCTCGTCCTCACATCCCAAGGCGAAGAAAGATAAAAAAACAAAACCACATAAACCGCTGTTTCTTAAGTTCTGACCCTGTATTCATAACCTTGCACCTGTTTGAGAAACCATTAGAATAAGAACTTATAAGTTATGTTAGTTGGTGTATAATATTGCTTGTGCTTCTCGTGGGGCTAACAGGCAATTATGGCATGGGGAAGAGCGCTATTCTTTCTGTATTTCAGAAGCTTGGCGCACTCACACTCGATACAGATAAAATAGTAGAATCTCTTCTTGCCGAAAAAGATGTCCTCGGAAAGATCAGGAATATCCTGGGTGATAATGTATTTTATAAAGACGGCAGCCTCAATAAAAGAGAGGTTGCAGAGAAAATTTTCAGGGATGGGACCTTAAGACACTCTATTGAAGATATACTTCACCCTCTTGTCTTCGGGAAGATAGATCTCTTTTTGGAAAATAACGTTAGTGCCTGTAAGGTTGTAATAATCGAAGTGCCATTAATGTTTGAAAGAGGATATGAGGAGAGATTCGACAGGACGATCACAATATATTGTCAGGAAGAGACAGCATTAGCCCGTCTCGGGAAGGAAGGGATTAATAGAGAGGACGCGCTTCTCAGATTAAGATCCCAGCTTCCGGTAGCCGAAAAAATCAGACGGTCTCATTTTGCTATAGACAACAACGGCTCAATTGCAGAAACAGAGCGACAGGCTGAAAAAATATACGGCCGGCTTGTGAAAGAGGAAGAAGATGGAGATAATAATAGGTCTCGAAACCTTCAGCAGAAGTTATCCTGATACAGTCCTCACAATAGGCAATTATGACGGGGTCCATCTTGGTCACCGGAAGATACTGTCGATGGTGTTGCAGAAGGCTAAAGAGATTCAGGGCACTTCAATGGTTATGACTTTCGAGCCGCATCCTGTGAAGGTTCTCGCACCCGATAGAAATATAAAGTTACTGACAACGTCTGATGAAAAAATAAGACTAATCGAGGCAACAGGGATAGATATACTGCTCTTTGTGAACTTCAATAAAGAATTCGCCAATATGCTTCCGGATGATTTTATTGTTGAAGTGCTTGTAAAAAAATTGAACGTTAAAGAGATAATTGTAGGCACGAATTATGCCTTTGGAAAGAGCAAGAAAGGCACCATAGATTTATTGAGAAGAAGGGGAGAAAAGTACGGCTTCCATGTTAAAGCTGTAAGGGATGTTATGGTTCACGGGAATATAGTGAGCAGCAGCACCATCAGGAGCCTTCTCATGAAGGGAGCTGTTTTCGAGGCGTCAAACTACTTCGGGAGGGCATATGCAATAGAAGGCTCTGTGATAAAAGGGAAAGGAAGAGGCCAAAGCCTCTTGCGTATACCCACTGCAAATATAACAACGCCTGTTGAGATAGCGCCTAAGGAGGGAGTATACGCTGTTAGGGTTGAGTTTAAAGGCAACATATATGATGGTGTTGCAAATATCGGGAAGAATCCGACTTTCGGCAATCAGGAAGTGAGCTATGAGGTTCATCTCCTGAATTTCTCCGGCAACCTTATAGGTCAAAACTTAAGAATATTCTTCATCGACAGAATAAGGGGTGAAAGGACATTCCCTGATATAGGCAGCCTTGGGAAACAGATCCGAGATGATATCGAATCTGCCAGAGAAATTCTGGAAACAAACAAACCCCCGCTATAGAGTAAAAAGGAGAGAAATAAATGAAAGTATTCTCAAAAGGCCAGGACTTCCTTGAATTATTTGATAAAGTGGGAGCTAACATTACTCAGGCAGCCACAGTACTGGTCGCCATTATGGAACACTTTACTAACCTGGATAATTGGGCTAAAGAGGTGCATGAATTAGAGGAAGATGGAGATATGTTAACTCATGATATCATTAAGAAGCTGCATAAGACCTTTATTACGCCTTTCGACAGGGAGGATATACATGCCCTTGCATCAAAACTGGATGATATTCTGGACTGTATATGGGGCACAGCTGAAAGGCTTGCGGTATTTAAAATGAAGGAACCGAGAAAAGAGGCGGTCATCATGTCAAAAGAAATCCTCACAACTGTGGAATTAGTGCATAAGGCAATAAAGACATTGAAAGAAAAGGATTACACCCGTATGCAGGAATACTGTGTTGAGATAAATAAACTCGAAAACAAAATGGACAGAATCTTTAGAGACGCACTCGGACATTTGTTTGATGAAATGAAAGACCCAGTCCTTGTCATTAAATGGAAAGAGATATATGAACATCTCGAAAATGCATCAGACAAGTGTGAGGATGTTGCTGATATATTGGAATCCATAGCTATTAAAAATGCATAATAGCCTTCTTAATTACCCCGGCTGCCATTTAATTGTATCTTCACGCAGGATTTTCCTCTCAGTTCATTGATATGGGCTTTAAGACGCTGATTGACTTCTTGCTCAGTAAGATAGTTTTCTATATCATCTCTTACCGAGTCAAGTTCTTTCCCTTCAAATTTACTGATATTTTTATTATAAAAGTCTTTTAATTCTTCCTCCTTTATCCTTATGAAAGCCCGTATTTTCAGATCAATATATTCGTTGAGCAACTCATCTTCTGACGGCGCTTCCAGCCTGATCTTTTTGGCCTCTCTGAGGAGCAGTAATCTATTAACCATTGTGTTCAGGACTTCTTCCCGCGTGATATCTGAAGTGACTTTCACAGTATCGTAATATTTCATCTTCAGTTCACTGAGTGTTATTGCATCATTGTCTGCAAAAGCAACTACCCTGTCATTTATCCCTGCAGAAAGCAATGAAGAAGTAGACAATAGACAGCAAACAGTAAGCAGCAGGTTAATTATGTATATTTTCCCCTCTTGTTTCTTTAACTTTTCACTTTTCACTTTTTACCCTTAACTTTCTTAAAACGCATGTCCTATGCTGAAGTGCACTTCACCCGCACTTTCGCCCTTTTCTCTCTGTAGTTTATACCCGTAGTCAACCCTCAGAGGGCCAACCGGAGTGTTGTATCTCAGGCCGAGCCCCGTAGTAAATTTAATATCTTCAGGATTGATATCACTGATTTTCATCCATACATTACCGCCATCCAGAAAAGCAACAAGTCCTAAACTATTGCTCAGGGAGACCCTTGCTTCAAGGTTTTCCATGAGAAAGACATTTCCGCCGGTAGGGTTTCCATCTGATCCTTTTGGACCCAGGGTATCCTGTTCATAGCCTCTTACGGTAGTTCGGCCACCAAGGAAAAACCTTTCCACAATCGGCAACTCATCAGTATGAAAGTACCCCTGTGCAACACCCCCTCTTACCGATGCAGCAAGGACAACACGTTTCATGACTTCATGATAGAAATTATAATATGCCGTGAGTTTAACGAAATCTGTTTCTGAAAAAAACAGAGGCGAGGTGAATTTTAATGTAATCCCTGAAAAGATGCCCTTTGCCGGGTAAAAAGGATTATCCCGTGAATCATAAAAAACTCCGAGCCGCCATCCGCTGATTATCAGTGTCCCGGTGTCCTCTTTGCTTAAAACAACATCCGACTCTACATCATGCGTGTTGACAACTGAGAATTCATAGTAGAGTTCAGTCTTTACACGCTCGCCAAATTTTTTTTCGAAACCTGCAGTAGCTGTATGTCTTGTTAATCTGTAGAGGGTATCTTTTGTATCAATATTGAGTTCTTTCTTTTCCTCACTGAGCAGAAAAGCCCTGAATGCCAGAGCCTTGTCCATAAACCATGGCTCATAAAACTGCAATATTAAACGCTTCTCGAGTGAGCTCAATTCAAACCGTATTGAAGCCTGCCTGTTCATTCCCCATAGATTCCGGTAACCGACGTCAAGAAACCCTCTGTATTTCTCATAGTCGGAATAACCAAGACCGAATTCCAGGGCACCTGCATTTCCTTCACGTAATTTCATCAGGACATCCCTCTTGTCTTCATATCTGTCGAGCGCCTGCATATCAACATCAGTAAATAAACCGAGTTTATACAACTTCTGCCGCTCCTTTCCAAGGATGCTGGAATCGAACGGTACCCCTTCCTGCTGCTGCAACTCTCTCTTCACCACTTTATAATTGGTATTCTGATTGCCTGTAACGATCACCTTGCCGAATAAGGTTAATGCCCCTTCATCTATCTGAAATGTTATAGCAGCCTTCTGATCGGCAATATCACTCTTAATCGATACTGTTGCATCCGGGAAGCCTTTGTTGTGATATAACTCAATAACCCTTAAGCGGGCATCATAAATATCGATTTCATTATAAGAATTTCCCGATTTCAGATTAATCGCCTTCATGATCTCTGTATCAGATACAAGTTTCTGCCCGGCAACACTCACTTTTTCTATCTCTGTTTTTATTCCTTCATTTATGCTGGTAGCGATATCCATTTCCTGAGAACCTTCATTATAGTGTGTCTGAAATTCAGAAACAGCAGCCGAGAGGTATCCAAGGGCAAGATAGAAATTCTGAAGGGTCTCCCTGTCTGTTTCAAGAAGGTCAGGGTTATAGGGCTTTCCTTCCTTCAGGGACATCATGTCTTTGAGACTCTTCTCTTTCAGGATGTTTCCCGCAAAAGAGATCTTTCCTGTCTTAACCTCTGGTCCTTCGAATATGAAAAAACTGACAATGATACTGTCATCCTTAGATGTAATAACAGGTGCTATCTGTGCCATAGGATATCCCTTCAAATGATATACGGTTAACATCCTCTGAAGCGTCTCTTCCACAATATCGTCATTAAAGTCCTCAGCCTCAAAGAAAGGAATCTCTTTAAGTAAGGTTTTTGTTGAAATATTGTCATTGCCCTCAATAGATATCCTGAGACGCTTGCCCGGATCAACAGGAAGATAGAGTATTCCATTACTGAATGTATATGGTCCTATAACCGGCTTATAATACAGCTTACTTTTATAGTTCGCCTTTATCTTCTCGATGTCTTTTTGCAGGATTGACCGGTTGAAAATATCCCCTTCTGATAACCTCATCAGGAACTTGATTTCATCACTGTCACGTACAGGCATGATCTTCTTTATCTTTTCAGGTTCCCCTGTATCGACCTTAAGCTGTATATTCACCCTGTTGGGATCTTTTAATCGTTCAACCTCTGCACTAACACGTGCCAGCGGAAACCCAAGGACGGCTAATTTGTAGGGCATATCTTTGACAGCCTTTTCGAGCATGTCACAGATCAGGCCCTGTCCCTCTTTTAAGGGAAACAATTCTTTTATGGTCTTTTTAGGAAGGTCATAGTCGCCTCTTATATGAATTGCCTTGATAAAATCCCTCTCCTTCACACGGATCATAACATTTACTTTTTCTCCATCGGTTGTTTCGACTGAAATGTCTTCAAATATCCCCTTGAGAAATGCCCTCTTTATTCCCTGTCTTATACTGCCGGCATCAATAAAACCACCAGGCTGAATATCCAGCATATACAGAAGTTCGTCTTTCCCGATCGAAGAAAGACCGTGGATTTCTATTTCTCCGGTAATTGCAGCTGCTGCCCCGGAAGTAACAAACAGGAGACAGCAGACAGTAAACAGCACATAACAAGCAGTAAAAGATAAAACCTTTTTCATATCTGCTTCGTACTCAATATCTCCTCTTTTATTTTCCTGTTCATTTGAACTCGAACCTGAATTTTATATCGCCCCCTACACTCCCTATTTCATCCCTTATCCCTATGAGAGAAATATTTTTATCGAGGAGATATTCGACTTTCAGCACCTGTTCTAATTCAGCACTCAGCACATTTGAATATGTGACAAATAACTTGTCGCCGATAAGCCTTTTTGATACAGTCACCTTCGGGCTTACTGTACCGGTAGTTGTTGAATAGGATGACTCAACCTGAAATCTGTCTAACCCTGTTATAGTCCTTAACCTTTCCTCAACTACATCCTGTACCTTTCCGGTAATAAACGAAGTTGCTTCGCCGGCGCCGATACCCCCTGCTACCCCCTTAAGTTCTTTCCCCACCTGTCCGACAGTAAGAAGGGAAAGGATATCCATCTCTTCAAGATGCGGGTCAGAAGATAAAGCAAGGTTGAAATGATCCGTCATGCCTTCAAGGTTTAATCTTATATTGTATCCTTTGACATTGGTCTCGGCTGTAAGGTTAACAACAGGTTTGATCCTGTTCGGGTCTGCAAAATCTACGCTGGCGAATATTATCCTGAATTCATTGTTTCTGAAATAGACATATCCGTCCTTTGATTCAATCCTTCCGAAAAGCACAGGCTTGGATATGGTGCCTTTCACTATCATGTCGCCGCTTATACTGACCGGGGCCCTCGCCACATTATTATCAATAGAAATATTCTCGCTGCCCGAGATCCTGACATTCAGCTCTGCCTTTTCAAAGGCAGATGCCTCTGCCTGAAGTTTCTCTTTTGCCTTTGGTGTTAAAAGCCAGCTTCTCCATTCCACCATCTGTTTATAGAATGCCCTGTTGATCTTTATGTCTCCGGTTATGTTCTGTGCGTCTAACGTCCCTTTATAGAGAAGGTTGCCGTTAAAATTAACCGTAAAATCTTTTGCAAGCGTAGCGGGGATATTATCGAGTTTGGCCTCCAGATAAAACCGCTTGAAAGAAAAGGCCTTAAGATACACAATGCCTGTTATGTTTACATCCCCGCCTCCAATTTTTCCTGAAAGCCTGTGAAGGACGATCTTGTCCGCGTCAATGTAGAGATATCCGTTTATCGAGCTTAAATATGCCGGATAATCTCTGAGACCGAAAGAGGCATCCGTCACATTCATACCGCCATTTATTTCTGGCTTGTCCCATTTGCCTCCTACAGAAAAAACAAAATCAGTATCTCCTTTCAGATATCCTATTTTTTTTGTAAGACCTTTCAAAGGTGAAAGCGAAGAGCTTCCGTTGATGACAAGGTCGTATTCCTTTCCGATTTCGAGACCTCCCTGGAGTTTGAAAGAAGTTGTACCGCTCTTGATTGCAAATGCTGATAGAGAAAGTTTTCTGTTATGAACCGAAAACTGTATATTAGAATCATTCGATAATGTCTGTCCGAAGAGTGAAAGTGTCAGATGGCCTATATTTGCATTTGCTGTGATATTATTCCTGTCTCCTTTCATATCGATGCGTCCATCGAGATTCATTTGCAGGTCTTCCGGCACATCCTTGAGAACAGAACTGATAAGGAAATCGTACCTTCCGGGAAGAATATTCAGTTCAGCGCTCCATGGCAGTTTTGCATCGAGATGCCCGGTGCCTTTGAGTTTTATTTTTTCATTGCTCAATGAAGCATTAACTGAAATATTCCGATTCCGGATCACTGCAGTTATGGAACCATCACCTATTTCTTTGCCTTTATACTTACCACCTGCAACCTTCGCATCCAGTGTGATATCAGGATTTTCAAATGTGCCCTGGCCTTCTGAGCGAAGACTTACAACAGAATCATCAGGCATATAAGAAAATCCGAAATCATTCATAAAAAGCTTATCGGATAATACCTTGAAGGAAAACCTTTCATCCGAAGAAATTTTACCTTCTCCGCTCAGAACTGATTTGCCCTTTGTAATTCCAACCTGTTTCAGGGAAAACTCTTTGTTTGCATACGTAAAATCTCCTGAGGCGGAGTCAAAAGGAATATCATACACTGATGCCTTATCTATCAGGGCTTTCCCGGAAATATGCACCTCCCGTTCCTTGCTCTCGATTTTGATATCAGCATTCATCCTTCCAGCGGCCCTGAAGTCTCTGTAAAATATCTGTACTGCCTTCCCGAACTCTGCGTTCCTGACTGATGCATTGAGGTTATAGACCGGCATGCTAAGTTCAAAGAGTTCTTTTGCTTCCGGGAATGATATCCTGCCCTTAACGATATGTTCTTCTCCGGACGACCTCAAGAAAACTTCACGGAGATCAAGGAGATTTTTCTGATATGAAAAATCTGCAACCATACTGTCTGATCTGTATCCTTCTATAACCAGATTTGTCAGGGTGGTCTTTCCTGATATCTTTGGATCATCAAACGTACCGTTTATCTCTCCTGTAAATTCTGAGCGTCCTTTTACCTCCCTGTAATATGGCAAAGCAAGATCAGAAACATTTTCTGAAAAAAGCCTGCTTTTGAAACCAATTGTCTTTTTCTCTGTATCAACTGTCCCGTTTGCGGTAATATCTGACAGGAGAGTATTTAACTTCATGTTAGATAAGGTGATGATATGCCCCCGCAGTGAATAATTTCCCTTTATCTCCTTTATCCTGTTCAGCAGATTATCAACCGGCGGTTGATATCCTTTTATCATTGCCCGCTGGGCAGAACTGAGAGATCTGTAAACAAACCAGCCGTCAGGATTAAATTGACTGCCTGTTGTTGAGAGTTCACCATCCACTTTACCGGCAGGAATTTCAGGCTCCCATCCTATAAGCTTCAGCACAGATTTGCTGTCTGCAGAATTAAATTTCACGTTCAGCGTCAGATGATCAACCACGGGAATATTTATTGACGCGTTCGCTGTTGCAGCGCCGTTATACAGCGCTGCATGACCGTCTTCAAATCTCATTACGCCATTCTTGTAAATGATCTGGCAGATGAGCGAATCGATATCAACCCCATAGAGGTTGCCGTTTCGAAGTCTTGTCTTTGCATTTCCGGAGATATCAGAGAGAGGCCCTGTTAATTCGCCCTTAAAATCAATAAGCCCTTCTATCTTTTCCTTAACGCTTAGAAGCTCCATCAATGTCTGAATATAGAATTCACCGTTAAGTTTCAAATTCAGGAAAATATCCTTCAGTCGCTGACTGGTGACTGCTGATTGCTGGGTATTCTCAAGCCTTATTTCACCCTTAACAGAAAGCTTTCCGTCGCCTCTCTGTCCGAGATTAAATATACGCTTAACAGAATCCACAATCAGGGCTATATCGGTTGTCAGTATTCCTTTCCCTTCTGAGTAAAAGCCCCCGCCGGTAAATTTCGAACCAAAAGAACCGATCTCAAGGCGCTTTATCTCGATCCGCTCATTTTTCATTACCAGTGCGGTATTTATATCGCATTTGATCTTCGGCCATCCTTTCCTTTCCACCCCGAGTTCTTTTACAGAAGCCTTGAGCCGGTTGCTTTCTCCAATAATAATTTCACCCTCAAGGCCTTTCATGGCCAACATCCCCTTCAAATCATCATCTTTCAGGTCAACAGAGCCTTTAATTACTTCAACAACTTTTACCTTTACCTTAATCGCTGCTTTAGTATCTTTTTCAAGATATGACTTCACATTCTTAATTATCTCTTCAAGTTGTCCTCTGTCAGCAGTGAGCGCGGGTTCATGTATGACAATCCTGTTAAGGGAAAGCCTCCTGTCCAGGAGTCCTGATAACCCCAGATACCCTTTTACCCTGCTTGTGGTTAAGACGCTCCTGTCGCCCTCATGGTAAATCCTTAAATCCTTTGCCTCTATGAATAGCGGGAATATATTAAGGTAAATATTCCGGATCGTAACTTTTTTACCTGTAATATCCTCCAGTTCAGAGGTTATAACTCCTTTGAGTGCGTCTGATATCTGAGGGGTTCTTGAGATAAGGATTGTCAGTCCGATAATAGTTATCAGAATCAGGATGTATAAGAACCTTCTCTTTCCTTTTCTCCTCAAAGAATCTCCTGAAGAACCATCCATTTCCGCAGAATTATTCATATGTGTCATATTTTACCCTTAAACAGGGGTATCTTTAAATCTTTTGTTTAAAATAATTTGTCAATACTGGTTGATAAAGATTTTGCAGAAATCTTAGATCATTATTCTATTTGCACACACTTTTTCTGTATACTTAGTAGAGTCTGTTTATAAAGTCAGAGTTTGTCATCCTCCGGCTTAACCGGTCCCGAACGCTTTCGGGACAGAAGGCATTGAAAACACTGGATTCTCGCCCCGGCGAGTCGCTGAGGTGACCCGCCTTCGCGAGAACGACGATTTTTATCGGAATCGTACTTTATAAACAGCCTCCAAATAAAAAATCTCAAATCTGTTATAACCGAAACAGGAGGGCATAATGTTAAAAAGGATTTTCAGCGTTTTATTCTTTATATCTGTATTTATTAATTCAGCTTTTGCCATGGAGTTCTCTGCTGATACAATCACAACACATAAAGGTGGGGAAAAGATCACGGGCAAACTCTATTATAAGCCCGACAGGTTCAGGATGGAGATGAAGGCTCACGAAGATATGATTGTCATAACAAGGACGGACAAGAAGGTCGCATGGAACATCATGCCTGCCATGAAGATGTATATGGAGATGCCGTTTGACCTGAAAAACAGACCAATGGTCGAAGATAAATTTGAGGGTGAAACAGAGAGGAAGCTGTTAGGCTCTGAGACCATTGACGGACATCCGACAAAAAAATATCTGATCACCTATAAGTCCGGCAACAGGACAGATCAGGTTTACCAATGGATAGCAACAGATATAAACTTCCCTCTAAAGACAGCATCAACAGACGGGTCATGGATTCAGGAATTCAGGAATGTCAGGATCGGTTCTCAGCCCGGCAGTCTTTTTGAAGTCCCTGCAGGATATCAGAAGATGGACATGCCACAGATGCCCGGCGGAATGAACTTCATGCACAGTAAATAATACGTATTAAATAGTGTCTGTCCATAAAGTCGTTGGTTGTCATCCTCCGGCTTGACCGGGGGATCCAAAACCCGTTGAAAAGACTGGATTCTCGCCCCGGCGAGTCGCTGAGGTGACCCGCCTTCGCGAGAATGACGATATTTTATCGGAATAGCAGTTTATCGGATTAATCGCTATAATTTAACTATGAAAGAAGCAATGTTTTATGAAAAGCTGGATGAGAAGAAAGTCAGGTGTTTCCTATGTTCACATCACTGTGCAATCAAAGAAGGTAAAAGAGGGATATGCCATGTTCGTAAAAACATGGACGGGACTTTATACAGCCTTGTTTACGGGAAAGTTATCTCGATGCATATTGACCCTATAGAAAAAAAGCCCCTGTTTCATTTCCTTCCTTCTTCAACGTCATTTTCGATCGCAACTGCAGGTTGCAATTTCCGCTGTGAGCACTGTCAGAATTTTGAGATCTCACAGTACCCGATGGAGCATGAAGACATCCCCGGGCAGACTGTTACACCAGAGGATATTGTGGAAGCAGCCGCAAGGAACGGGTGTGAGAGCATTTCATATACGTATACTGAACCTACCATATTCTTTGAATTCGCTTATGACTGTGCGAAACTCGCACACCGGAGAGGCATTAAGAATGTCTTTGTCAGCAACGGATATACAACCCCGGAGGCAACAAGGGTTATTGCCCCTTACCTTCATGGGAATAATATTGACCTTAAGGGCAGCGATGATTTTTACAGGAAAATCTGCAGCGCAAGGCTTGAGCCTGTAAAAGAAACGATACGGCTCATGAAAGAACTCGGGGTTTGGGTTGAAGTCACAACCCTGATAATACCGGATCTCAACGACTCTGAGGAAGACTTGCGGGATATCGCCGGGTTCATTAAGTCAGTTGACCCTTACATCCCGTGGCATGTGACACAGTTTTATCCTACATACAAATTGATGGACAAGCCGAGGACACCGGTAAAAACACTTCAAAAGGCAAGGGAGATCGGACTTGAGGCAGGCCTCAAATATGTTTATGAAGGGAATGTCCCCGGTGAAGGCGGAGAGAACACTTATTGTCATAACTGCAAAGAGCTACTGATCAAGCGCTTCGGATTCAGCATCGTTGAAAACAATATCAAGGATGGACAGTGCGTGAAATGCGGGACAGGGATAAAAGGCGTCTGGAAATAAGGAAAAACAAGGGTTCAAGGATTCGAGGAGTCAAGGGTTCGAGTGAACTGCATAAGAAATAAAAAGAATTAAAGGTTTGGCAAGTTTTACTGTATGCACTGGAACCCTCGAATCCTGGGACCCTTGAATCCTCTTAAATCCTTCCCATCATAAGAAGTGCGTCCTCGTTTGGTGATGCGTAGTATTTTTTCCTTATGCCGGCAGGCTTAAACCCAAAACCCTCATAAAATTCTGTTGCGCCAATATTCGAAACCCTGACCTCAAGATATATAAAAACACAGCTTATATTTTTCAATTCCCTTAGCGCCTCATCCATCAGCAGAGTTGCCACACCACGTCGTCTGAAGTCAGGATCCACTGCAAGGTTCAGGATATGCGCTTCATGAAGCACAAAGTTCACACAGATATATCCGATAATATTCCCCTCAGACAGAGCAACTCTTGTGAAAGCATATTTTTTATAGATTTCGGTCAGAAAAGAATATTCAGACCATGGCGTGCTGAATGACATCCGCTCAATTTTCAATACAGCAGGGATATCATCTTCCTCCATCTTTCGGGTAAGTATCTCAGTCATCCCGTTTTATCTCAGCTTCTGATCTCCTTAAATAAAACGGTACAAGGCTTACGGGTTCAGAAAACTCCCCCCTTAAGGCCTTTTTCATAGCGATGGCCGCGACATTTGAGGGTGCAGGTATCATCTTGTCTATCGATGCAAAGATCGCATCTTCACCCATTATATTGACTATCTCATCTTTATAAAGAACTGCCCCTTCACCGGTAAAAATTATTTTTCCAGCTGATAATAGCCTTATATCTTCCAACATCCTATTTACCTTTATCGAAACCTCGTCTATCAATCTTGCAAAACCCTCTCCGTCCCACTGGAACAATGCTGTGTAGACTTCCTTTTTCCTTGCATCAAGCATGGCGCATACAGGATATCTGCAGTAAGTGAAACTCCATGCAAACGCCTCAAGGGTCGGCACAGAGACTATGGGTTTTCCTGTTGCATAAGAAAAACCTTTTACAGTACTCAGTCCAATTCTCAATCCGGTGAATGAACCCGGACCTGTTGCTACGGCAAAAACATCGATATCCGATATCATAAGTCCGGACTGTTTCAGGAGGTGGTCTGTTTCAGTCATCAGCCTTTCTGAATGTGTTGATTTGACATTCAGCCTCACTTCAGCGATAAGCCCTGAATCATCAGCAATCGCTATCCCTCCGAGCATTGTTGATGTCTCTATTGCAAGGATTTTCATAAGAAGTTACTATATCACTTATCCCGGGATATTTTCACAGAGAAACTGATAGCTGCAATAAGACAGATAACAGATGCAATTGTTACAGCCCTAACGGTTCCGATAGAATCTGCCAATGTACCCATAAGCGAATTCCCTATCGGAGCTGTTCCCAGGAATACAAATGTATAAACACTCATTGCCCGTCCTCTGAGATTATCAGGCACAGAAAGCTGTATAAAACTGTTCATAGTTGCAAAGAAACTTACTAAAGCCCAGCCAATGAATACAAGAATAACTACAGAGAGATAGAAATTCGTGGAAAACGAAAAAACAAAGAGCAGGATCGAAAAACAGAGCGCAGAAAAAGATATGAACCTGCTTTTATCTTTTATGTCACCCCTGAATGCAAGCAATAAAGCTGCTGTTAATGCACCGGCGCCTGTCGCACCTACAAGGAAACCAAAACCCTCGGGTCCTTTTCTGAATATTTCCCCTGCGAATACAGGAAGCAATGTGATGAACGGCATACCCGCGAGACTGAATACGGCTATCAGAATAATACTCCTGTAGATTTCGGATTTACTTTTAATATATTGTATCCCTTCTATGATATCTTTCATGATCCCGTTCGAGTTTTTAATTATTCCACCCTTTGCTTTTATCTTTGAAAGCGCAATAATTACCGCAATAAAGCTGATTGCATTCAGGTAAAAACATGCTGAAATACCGAGATTGGCAATCGCTATGCCGGCTATAACAGGGCCAGTCATGCGGGCTCCATGAAATGCAGCAGAATTCAGGGCTATCGCATTTGTAAGGCTGCCTTTGCCTACCATTTCTATGATGAAAGACTGCCTTGCAGGAACATCAAAGGCGTTTACAATACCGAGGAAAGCCGCTAACGCTGCAACCTGCCAGACAGCAATTAAATTGATATCGATCAGGATACCCAAAAAAATGGCAGGAATGATCGACAGCGCCTGCGTCATCAGGAGCAGGTTTCTCTTCCTGAACCTGTCTGCTGCAATACCTCCAAAAAGGGTAAATAAAAGGATTGGCAGTGACCCGGCTGCAGCAACCATGCCGAGATAGAAAGGCGACTTTGTGAGGCTGTAAACAAGCCATCCCTGAGCAACTGACTGCATCCATGTGCCTGACAGGGATATGATCTGCCCAAACCAGAAGAGTCTGAAATCCCTATACTGAAATGCCGAAAACCTTTCTGCAGGAGTCATTTTTTATTTTAACTTAAACCTGCATGTACAGGTGGCAGAAATAGATTCCGGGAGGTAACCATTCAGTTAAAGGTTGAATTTCGTAGCCGCAGGCTTTAGCCTGCGTTCAGGCCGCAATCCCGAAAGCTTTCGGGATTGCGGCTACTACCGAAGGGTTACGATACTTACTCTTTTTCGATGACTTCAAAGTTCTTAGTAAATTGGCCTATCTGGACACCAAAATAAACGCACTTGTTCCCATCCATACACTCGTCAGCATCTTTTTTCTCCAGATGTGTAGTCAGTTCGTTACTGCCTTTCTTAAATGCAACAATGTATGCATTCTTTCCTTTATCAAAATCAAGACCGACTGAAATACCGTGTTTTGTGATATCCGGATACATCTCCATAATCTTGTCCTTCAATGCAACATTTGTGTAACCCATAAACCCTCCTTATTTCATTCCTTAGCTTGCTTTGCGTAATCGATCATGCCTGTGATATCGATTACTACCACTGGTTCGTTCCCGACAACCCAGCCGTCATGCCCCGGAGGAATTATTGATACATCACCCGGTCCAAATTCTTCCTCTGTCCCGTCATCCATCCTGACCTTCATCCGTCCTGAAATAATGTACTGGGTATGCGGCGCCTCACAGCTTTGAGTCTTCACTAACGGCTTGACAGACTCGGACCACTTCCATCCCGGCTGAAATGTTGCTCGGCCGAATGTGACACCGCTAAGCGTCACCAGCTCAACCTTGCCCTTGGGAAAAGAACGGGTTTCATCCGGCGAGCTTAAACTTTTTTTCTGCATTTTTACCATCTTTATCACATCCTTTTGATACAATCAACTGCTCTAACCTGAACCTTCCTGGCAATCTGTATCTCGCCATCTTTATAAATCTCCATAGTCATTACCTCACAGGATCAGAAAGATAATAATCTGTATAATAATTTCTGATTGTTAATCTGTACAGATTGAATACACACACTTAACCTTTTTCCAATCTTGAGGCATTCCGCAGTTGTTCTTCTACTTCTTTTAGCATCTGCAACCGATAATCAGCAGCATTTCTCAGACTCTGGCAAAGCCCGCTGACGATATTACGATTGTCTGGAAAAGTCTGTTTCAGACCTTTGCGATCATCTGAACTCTCATTCATATGCATTCTCATTTGGAACATAAATTTTAATAACCCCCTTCCTGTTGCTTTAACGGTCTTAGTACATTTATTTTTACCATAGAGCACAGACGAAGGGTATCGGCGATATTCCTTTTTTTGTGTAGGAAAGCAGATTTTTATTCTGTAGGTATTTATCCTACAGAGGCATGATGCACTTTAAAAAGGTTAAGGAGTTTTTTTCGTCAGGATTATCCGATTCTCCAAAAAATATCTTCAACCGCCTCGGAGTTGATATAACAGACAGTACTTTCTGGGACAAAGGACTCAATAATGTTGAGACGTTATTGCAGGAGACTATACGATTAGACGGGAAGATGAAGAAAATTTAGTGATTTCATTATCCTGCAACTTCTTCCGCTCAGAAATCGCCTTTCACTAATAAAAAATTTATTTCCTTTCTTAAGCGGCATGAGGGCGGAAGCTATTCCGCCCTCATAAGAAACAAAAACTTCAACTGCAAAGACCGAATGCTCATTACAAGACAGCTAAGGTGTTATCACTGTCAGTGTCGGTGACCATACCGAGGACCCTATCGTTGTAGTTGTCAGTATCCTGTAGTAGTACGTTCTTAATCTATTAACAGTTTTGGTCAAAGAGCGTGCAGTCCCCGAAACCCAATAACTCGAAAGACCGCTGGTAAATGTAGCGTTGTCCGCTCTCTGGATAGTGAAACTCTTTATCGTTCCGGGAGCAGTCCATGTTAGACTCACTACGTCACTAGAACCAGTGCGGGTCGTTGTTGCCGCAAAATTCCCTGGAGGCGGGACCGTGATGGCAGTCGCAGTGTTGCTCCACGCTGAGTTGCCGGCCGCGTTGAAGGCACGCACCTGGTAGTAGTAACGAGCGTTCAGCGCAACTATATCATCGAGTTTTGTCTTGGTCGCGTTCCCCAGAACGGTGAACGTATTCAGTCCCGCAGTAAAGGATGTATTCGTCGCCCTTTGGATTGTGAAGCCGTCCGTGTTAGGGTCGATGGCAGCAGGCCCCCACGTCAGGGTCACTCTTGCCGGAGGCGGATTTGGGAAAGACACATTGGCAGCCAGTCCCGTAGGTGTAACCGGCGGTGGGACGACAAACACTATCGGCCGCATCATGTCATTTTCTTCATGACCAAGCAGGTGGCAGTGCCAAACGTACTCCCAACCGAAGTTGGTCATCACGTTGCTGATTTGGGCTACCGCCGGCAGACCTATCGGTGGCAGTACGGGTTGGAAGTTCACCGTGGAACCCGCTGGCGTTGTTACGTCCAGAAGTCGGTTGCTCTGAGGTATCGGGAAGGGGAGCGTCATCGTCGCCGGGCGTATTGCTATAATAATATCTTCAAACGGATTCGTCCTGATGGTTTCCTTCCAGCCCAGCTCTTCATCGTAAGGCGGCAATATGGTATTGGTCCAGTCAACCCGGTTGACCACCTGTACGTTGAACAGGTGGAAGTGGACAGCATGGGAGTCAACGCCTAAGTGATTAAGACGCCAGAGTATGGTTTCGCCTGCTCTCAGGATCTCGGTCGGCGGGTCTATGTAACGAGCCATGCCGATAACCGGGCCGGCGCCTACAGTCGGTGCGAGAGGGTTTGGGGTTGAGCCGAGCACGGCGTTCATGCGTCCAAACTCCATGTCGAAACCCTCAACAAGGTTCTTCCCATTCATCACCATATCCCCGGTAAGCATGGCAGCGGCCATAGCGCCTGTGCCGCGTCCGCCCGTCAGATAGACACGGGGAGCAGTAAGGTAACCTGAGCCTGGATTGGTGACTGTGATAGCGCCAACGCTGCCAAGCGTTATAGTCGCTGTGGCTGTAGCGCCTGCGCCGCCGCCACCAGTTATGCTAACAATAGGAGCCACGGTGTAATTTTTACCTGGATTTGTAATCGTGATGACAGTAACAACGCCACCTGATATGGTTGCCGCAGCAGTAGCACCCGTGCCGCCGCCGCCGGTTATATTAACAGTAGGAGCCGAAGTATAACCTGTGCCGGCTGTTACAAGCGTGATAGCGGTTACGCCGTTAAGCGATGCCGTGGCTGTAGCAACAGTCCCAGGGTTGAGGGGGTCCAAGGGGGACGGCGTACCACCGTTCTTACCGCCGCCATAAAAATTGACGGTAGGTGGTGTAATATAACCCTGGCCGGGTAATTCTGTCACAACCCTTGCAACAGATGAAAGCGCACCGGTCACATTTAAGGTCTCTGCAACAGCGTTGGCATAGATATCAACATACGGAGGAATGAGAGGGCCATAGACGTCATTTTGATACGCTGCGGGCACGAGGAGACGATCCTGGCTCACTTTAAAGGCCTTCGGCAAGTAGGTCTGCAGCGCGACCAAGTCGTAGGCAGTTGTCGAAGTTCCCAGCGGATCTATCCGGATCTGCATAACCGTCCGGGAATTTGGGCCAAAGCCGGGCGGGGTCGTGGGCGCACCGCCAATAGCGGTCTGATCCGGATCGTCCGTGAAATAGTCATAGCGCGTGTCGAACTTCGGCATAGGAGCAGGCGCGTCGTTGTAAAGAATGAGAACATCGCCGGGCACGACCCCTGATCCGAGCCCGAAGTCCACGATGACGTCTGCGCGCACCGCCGGGACTAAATAGAGCGACGTGCTGCTGACATTCCCGAAGGTTACGCTTCTTCGATTATAGTCGAAATCCACAGGCTGCGGCGGGATCACTCCAACCTTCGCCAGGAACCCGGCTTCGTTGCCGATCTGCCACATGTCCGGTCCTGCCGTAGTCGGATCCGGCACTCCGCCATCCCTGCCATCCTTCGGCCATGTCGGATAAGCCGGGTTAGGAGCCGCAGGAACCATTGAGACTTCTGTGCAGAGAGGTTGATCCGCAGCGGGCACAGCTCCTCCTCTGCATATTGTACCGTCAGCTTTTGCGGCATAGTACAGCTGCAGGTTGAGCATGCGGTCGCCGCAGGCGTTCAGCATACGAAAGCGTACGGCTGTCGGCGGCAACACTACGTAGGGAAACGCTGTGCCATTGACAATCATAGTGTCCATGAAGGCTTCAGGGATAATAGTCGGGCTTGGTAGTATATTGTCTAGTACAACCATCGGAGGTATCATCCAGGGGCCATAGTCCCACCTGCCCATGTCGTTGAATCCTCTCGGGTCATATATGTTCTCGTTCGGCAGATACTCGTGGGGGAACCAGAAGTCGCCGCCGGTGGTCCCGGCGACGTAGGCTGTCCAAAGAGGATCCGTTGTCGCAGTGGGAGAGGTAACCGCGTAGGGCGTAGACGGAGGAGGAGAAGGAAAAGGAAGAAGATCAATGATAGCTTTCGTGGATGCGTCGTGTATGAATGACTTATCCTGAATGACAAGGGGTGTTCCAACGTCGGGCAGAATCTTCTTGGCAGGAAGGTTCATTGCCGTGAAGGAGCCATTTGCATCCGTACCCGAGATCAGGTCTATCTCGACATTGTCTGTCAAGAGGTAGCCCGCGGCCTCGCCGGCATAGACATTTAAACGTGTAATACCATATGCGTGGTCGTGGTAGAACATCAGCCGGGCGCTCTGCTGGTTGGGATAGTAGTATGTCCCTATCCCATCGCCTACAGCCGGCGTGAAACACGATGCGTTGCCAATGCACGAAACAGGCGTTCCATTTACCACTGATCCAATGACCATGTCTGGCACATTCTGGAAACTCACGCCCTTCTTGAAGGGAGTCGAGTCACCGGCCGGGGTCACCCATTGATGGGGCGTGCCATCGCTGATCCACGGGGTCAAACCACCGTGGAGGTGGAGGTCAGCCCGGTTCTGACTGTAAATTACACAATTAGGCGGATTGTTATTATAGCACCCTGCCGGAAAAGGGCCCATGCCTGCACCCATGACAGTGGTGTCCACCGGCAGTGGAAGGTTGCCCGCACCGTTGATGCCAAGCTCGTTAAAAAACTTTATCCGCACGGGTATGTCGCGGTTGGCGATGATCAGCGGACCCAGATACTGATTGGTGTGGTCTGTTCCGGCTCCCTGGACTGTTCCGTTATTTTTCTGGTAATAGCCTCTTAGCTTGGTTCCAACTGCAGGCAGGTCGCCATGCAACTGCTTATTGTACGTCTTCAGCCCTATCTCATAATAGTCCGATCCCGAATACGTTTGTGTGTCCGGATCTGCAACAGGGATATACTGATTGAGATTGTTGCGATTCGCATACCCCAGACCGGGCAATCCGTTAATGAACTTCCTGAGGTTCGGGCTGTTGGCGTAATTAGGCAATAAGATGTCAACCGCTGGGTTAATCCCTGTTGGGGTAGACGCCACAGCCGCTGCCGTGACTCCCGTGATTCCTGACTTGGATTTCGCTGGAGCCACCGATATCCCCGCTTGCGGAGCTTCGGCCTCAGGTTGCGGCAGAGTTTCCGGAAAGCTCGGGTCCATCGCATGTCGCGCTTTCATCGCATCTCTAAGCTGGTCCCAGGCATCTTGCCTTTTCTTCTGATAAGAGCCTTCTTCAGCGGTGGCCTGACCAGCAATCCAGAAAAGGGCAATTGCTATCAATACCAGCCGTGTAAAAATTGAAAATCTTCTCTTCTCCATTTTCCCCCCCTAATTCTTATAGAGTCTTTTCGCTCTATTTAAAAGGTTTACGTATGCCATGTTGTTTTGAGATTCCATTATCCCCCTTTATTTATAATTATATATTAATTTTATAAGAAAATAGCAATGATCGGTATCAGAAAACTTCCTTCTTTTTTGTAAGATATATGATATTTATTTTGTCAGTGTTTTTCCTACACATCATTCTTCCAATTAGAGGCAGTGTCGTAATGTCATTCTGAGGCCCAAGCCGAAGAATCTCGGTTTTGCAACACATTTATTTTATGAGATTCTTTCCGCCTCGGCGGATCCTCTGTGGAGGACACGGAGCCTGTCCTGAGCTGAAGGACGAGATTCTTCGCTGCGCTCAGAATGACATGCGAAGAGTTCAGAATGACAAATTTACATTTCAAGGCAATTACGACACAGCCTCTTAGCCGGGGAGTAAACTCCTCCAGCTTTGATTGCATCGATCGCCAAAAAAATATGGTTCTTTCGTTAAAAAGTTGGAGAACATTGAATGAGAAAAATGACTGGATTCTCGCCTCGGCGAGTCGCCTGAGGTAACCCACCTCTGAGGGAGTGACGAAAAAACATGCACTTAAGAATGTTATTCAAAGAACTTCCTAATATCCTTCTATTCTCAGACCGGAAAAAACGATCTGATAGGTGACGAGGGAGGTGAAAAGGATATAGCATGTCAGCGATATGAGAGTAAGTTTCTTCTGTATCTCAGGGGCTATATCTCTCAGGCTGGGGATTTTGCGGAATGGCATCAACATGCCTGTTCCCCCACCGGATATGACTCCGCCAAGAAGGAAAATATAATGCATATATCCAATATACGAGTACTCCTTCTGCAACACGCAGAAAGGACAGTGATGGGTCGGCAGTTCATAAATATAGGGTGTTATGAATGAAATAAGAGACGCAGCTGAGATGAGAAAAATCGATACACTCAGAACTGAAAAGACCACTCCTCCCCTTATTTTCCTGTAGAAGACAATTCCCGACAGTATGGTCGCTGTCATACCAGCGTAAAAAGCTATCTGTAGCGGTCTCTGTGGCAGTGAAGCAATTTCAGAGGCGACGCTGTCTGAACCCCCGCTGAAAAGACTGCCGCAGCATGATGTAATCACCTCTGCCCTGAGACCCAGAAAATATGCCATCTGAAGAATCGTTTCCGCAAGCACGAAGGGTGTAAGGATAAGCAGAGCCGAATATTTTATTTTTATCAGAGGATAGTCAAAGGTTTTGTTGTCTGTATAATTAATGACCAGCCAGAGACCTATGAGAATGAAATTAATCATCTTCAGCATGATCGTAGGATATCCGTACTGATTCACATTCAGCGTCCCTGCCGCACACATTGCACCGGTAAAAAGGCTGTGTAGATGTTCCGTAGTGAAGATAAAGAGAAAAAAGGATATGAGCTGGAATCCGAATGCATAGGAAAGGATCGTTGATATGAGATAGGTCCTTCTTTCGAGGCTAAGCTGGAGTTCGCTTCCGCTTCTGATGTCCCATTTTCTGAGAATGCCTGCCCCGAACCATGAAGAATACAGAAGCATTGAACTCACGAGCACTGACCCGGCAGAAAGAGAAATGACGGCAGGATGGAAAGTCATTTCCTCTCCTCCACCTCTTTGAGAAGGCCGTCACGGATACTTACCACCAGGTCGACAAAGGGCGATTCGGAAACCAAAGGATCATGGCTTGCGATCAGTATTGTTTTCCCCTCACGCTTCAGGGCGCCCAGTATCTCCATCAATTCCAGAGAGAGCTTCGAATCAAGGTGTGCTGTGGGCTCGTCCGCAATGATCACTGCAGGGTCATTTATAAGTGCGCGAGATATGCTCACCCTCTGCGCTTCGCCTCCGGAAAGCCATTCCACTTTCGAAGACATTTTGGCCGAGAGGCCGAAAAGATGAAGGATTCCCGCAGCCTTTTCCTTCAGGCTCAAATATCTTTGACCGGAAGGATAAGCCGGAAGCATCACATTTTCAAGGACCGTAATCCCCTTCACGAGATGGAACTGCTGGAACACAAATCCGAATGTCCTTCGCCTTATCTCCGTGAGGAACCTCTCAGGAAGGCTGGTAATCTCCCTGCCGGATACAGTAATCCTGCCTGAAGTTGGTCTGGTCATACAGCCGATGAGACTCAGGAGTGTTGTTTTACCGGAACCGCTCGGTCCTTTAAAAACCGTCATTCTGTTCTGTGCTATGACCAGGCTTGCTCCACGTATGGCAACAAACTCATTCGGGTTTCCCGCGTTGAACACCTTTCGTATGTCTGTCAGCTCTATCATGCGTTCTTCTCTTACAGCCTCATGACGCTATCCGGGTCGATCGTTGCCGCTCTCCAGGACGGCACTATCGTCGCCGCGGAATAGGGCAGGACCGTAAGGAAAAAGAGAGTCATAATCTGGAAGGGATCGATGAAGGGTACAAGCCTGAACTCGGGATACAGCACCGACCATCCTTTGAGCACAGGCTCAAAAAGTATAAAGGAAGCAAGGAAAACATGTACATATGCCAGAATCACACCGAGGAAAAAAGAGGTGAGCGAGAGCACGGTACCCTCCCAGAACTTAAGCCACAACACGTCCGACGTCTCCCATCCGATCCCCTTCAGTATCCCTATCTCCCTTTTTTCTTCGGAGCTGAGGCCCGTGGCCTTGTCCCAGGCGAGGATCACAAAAGCAAATACTGCACCCATCAGAATGACCATGACGATGCCCCCGCGCCAGTCGAAGATTGTTTCATATGTCCTCACTATCTCATCCCTCAAAATGGGTCTCGTGTCCGGCAGGACCCTTCGTATCTTATTCGCGATCACCGGCAATTCTTTTGCATTCCGGACGCGGACGCTGAGGTCTGTAAAAAATCCTCCCGGCGCCCCTGAGATTTCCCTGAAGTCCGGTTCTGAAAGCAGGACAAGGTCGGAGGAAATAATCTCGGATTCGGCAGTCATGATGTCAGCAACTTCAAGACTCACATACGATCCGTTGTATGCCCTGAAAGGAACGAGATCTCCCTTGCCGGCCTCAAGCGTTCTCGAAACTCCCTTTCCTATGGCGATATAGCCTGTTCCGTGGCTGAAATCCTCCGGAACGGTCAGTGTATAGTTGGCTCCACGGGCAGGATCATAATAATATCCCCAGAGCCTTCCTCTGACGCTCTGTACCCCTCTGATCGATTCAATGCTCCTGATATAATCATCCGGAATGAGGTCATGTCTTCCTGCCATTGTTTTCTGCACGATCATCTCCGGACTGTTTTGGAGAAGAATGCATGCCTCCTTCTTGATCGCCTCCGTGAAAAAAATAACCGATGCGAGTATGAATATAAGAGAGGTATATATAATGACAAGGGCAATATTCTTCCTTTTCCTCCGGAGAAGGGAAGATAGCGCGAAGTCGAGGATGTTTCTATGCTTATCGATCCTGGACATATTGACGTAGATGAGGAGGCGGTGTTATCAATGAGCCGGAAGGGAAATGCTCAAACGACATCGGGTGGTCCTGAAATGGCGTATGCAGGTCTGCCATTGAAGGATGTCTTGTATATCGCGCTTCGGTGAAAAGACAAATGTCTGTGAGTTCAAGTGTTCTGACCATTTCGCCACTTTCCCTGAGAGCCGGTAGTTCACTTTTTTTCTTCAGAGAGGCGTGAACAAAAATGAATGCGAAAAGACAAAAGGCCGTTAAAATAAAGAACAGAAAACTCTCCGACTTTCTGAGGGACATCAATCGAGGCCTTTTACCGCATCATATGTAATTTCATTAAATCCAAGCACGGCTTTTCCCTTATGATCCTTCCTGAATTCCTCGGCATCGGAGCGGCTTTTGAATGGAATCAGTTCTCTTCCCATCGGACCGTACACATCGCTTCCTATGATATAAAAAGCCTTAAGGCCGTCGATCATCGTGAGGTCGTAATAATCCGTAACATATATTTCATCTATATCCGACTTTTTCTTCTTCGGATTATATTTCGATAGTCCAAAATAGTACTTGAGCATATCCTTCACTCCGTCAAAGACCGCGTATGAGCTGTCTTTGAATATGATCTCGGTAACGAAATCCGGATATTTTGCCACAAACATTCCGCAGACCGGACATTTGTCTTTCTGCAAGGGTTTGGCCGGTTTTTTCTGCTCCCCGTATACAACGGCTGTCATAAAATACAGCATTATGACAGCAATAATCCATTTTCTCATTCCTATTTCCTTCATGAGCAGGCGGAGAGGCAGGACATCCTGGCTCCCCGCCTGCTTTATTCTGCTAATGCTCCATCTTTTTCATCTTCATCATTTTTCTTTTTTCACGTATCATCTTTGTGTCGTCGTACATATCATCATACGCTGCCTTCATAGTTTCATCGAACGTAGCCAGCTTCCCACCATTCTCCTTCATGAACTTATCGGCTTCCTCTTTCGTCCCGAATGCCCACTTGGCTCTCTTCGTCATCACTCCGGGCTTGTTGCCTCCTATCACCCAGTATGCCTTCTCCGCATCGATCAGCTTTTTTGTTATGTAATCGCCAACCTCGGTCTTGACAGGGGTTTTATCCATATTTGTCGCAAGGTCTATCGCAGCGCAGTGGATACTGCAAAAACCTACCTTTTTCCCGCCATCGTATTCTACTACCATCCAGGTGTGTCCGAATTTTTCTTTCTCCATGCCGCAGTAAGGGCATGCTTTTCCCCCGTGTGATTCAGCAAAAACAACCGAACTTGTGGCCAACATCAATGTAATCATCAATGTAATTAGGATAAATATGATCGCTCTTCGTTTCATCAATCCTCCTCCTTTGTTTAATACGCTCTGCTGTTTCGAAGTAAAGTCCAATCGATAACGCCTGCTTTCACACTACTATGTAAGGAATCACCTCCTTTTTCCCGACATGCATTGCACAGATAAAAACAACGATATATTAATATTAGCACAAAAATTACTCGTGTCAATAACTTGCATACAAGGTGTTTGCACGTTGTTCATGGTGACTTTTGAAGTATAATTAAATATGCATTTATTGTTGACTAAATTCTTCGTTATGCTTTTTATGCTTTTTCTTCTCACCGACATGTCGTATGCCCGTGATTACAGAGCGAGGAAAAAGACTCCTAACTATATCGTCGAGATGTCCATAGACAGAAACCCGCCGATCGTTGCCAAAAACAAACTGGCCCTGGAGATCAAAGACAACGGAGGCAGGAACGTTACAGATGCCGCAGTCCTCATTAATTACTATATGCCCCCCATGCCCGGAATGCCGCCGATGAACTACACCAACTCTGCACAATTATCGGGGAATAAATATGTCATCACTATGGATATTATCATGTCAGGCCCCTGGAATATCGTAGTTAAAATTACGAAACTGGGGAAAACGGACACAGCAAGATTCGCCATCGATGTGCGATAAAGGGTCTGTGATAAGCCGCACAATCTCAAAATTATTTTTGGATGCTGAAGATATTTATGTCAAATCAGCTTGTCCGGCATCACCCCACTTTTATTTTCTGAAATATTCATGTATATTCTAACTAAATTTGGTGTGACTGACAAAACAGGAGATGTAAGATGAAGAAATATAATTTTCTATTTGCGATAGGGTTGATACTCGTTGCCGGACTTCTCGTATACGTGAGCGGGACAGGAATAGGGAAGGAGCAGAAAAAAAACACAGAATCTCAGGTGAATAAAGCAACAGAGGAAACTCCCCTGGTCGAGGTTCAGTCCGACAAGCAGCAGTTGATCGGGGTGAAGCTGACCGAGGCTGCCTTTAAACCACTCTCGAAAACAATCAGGACTGTCGGCCGCGTTGAATCCGATGAAAGAAAGATCACGACTGTGAATCTTAAAGTCGAGGGCTGGATAGAAAAACTCTATGCGGATTATTCCGGCAAGTATGTGAAGAAAGGCGACCCGATAGCAGATATCTACAGCCCTGAACTCTTATCAACGCAGCTTGAATTCGTAAACCTCCTGAAGTGGAAAGATGAAAAAAGCGGTCAGCGGATTCAAAGAAATATAGAATTCAGTTGGGGTGACCGTTACGGTACGACGGCACAGATGACCACCCTCGATGTCGATGCGGTAATGCGGGTGGCAAGGCAGAAATTCATGCTCTGGGAAATACCCGATGATCTGATTAATAAACTTGAAGAAACAAAAGAACCTATAAAAACGCTCACTGTGTACAGCCCTGTGGACGGATATATTTTTCAGAAACCTGTAGTGAAGGGGACACGGGTAGCACCGGGCGACAAAATCGTCGATGTTGTCGACCTTTCAAGTGTCTGGATCATCGCTGACATCTTTGAACCTGACCTGCCGCTCGTTAAAGTCGGCCAGAAAGCGAAGATCTCCCTGAGCTATTTCCCTGATAAGACATTCAGTGCTAAAATTGACTTCATCTATCCGTTCATTGCCGAGGAAACGCGTTCTGCAAAAGTGCGCTTCAGTGTGCCCAACCAGCAAATGCTTCTTAAACCTCAGATGTTCACAACAGTAGAAATAGCAGTCGATATGGGAAAACGTCTCGCTATTCCGGACAGCGCAGTACTCGATTCAGGCAAAAGACAGCTTGTCTACGTTGACAAAGGCGACGGATACTTCGAGCCCAGAGTAATTACAACCGGATTAAGGGCAGACAGCATGGTAGAAGTCCTGCGGGGACTGAAAGCAGGCGAGCGCGTTGCTTCTTCAGCCGCTTTTCTCATAGATTCAGAGGCAAAGCTTCGGGGAATCATTCAGGAATGATCCAAAAGATCATCGAATTCAGCGCGAGAAGCAGGTTCATCGTTCTCCTTCTTGTTGTTGTGCTCACCGGGTGGGGTCTGTGGGCTCTGAAGCATACTCCTCTTGATGCAATTCCTGACCTCAGTGAAACACAGGTTATTGTCTATACTGACTGGCCCGGACGAAGCCCTGACCTTGTCGAAGACCAGATAACCTATCCCATCTCTTCAACATTGCTTGCCACCCCGGAGGTGGAAGCTGTTCGCGGATTCTCGTATCTCGGAAGCTCTTTCATATACGTAATCTTTAAAGATGGCACCGATATCTATTGGGCGCGGAGCAGGGTTATCGAGTACCTGCAAAGCGTCAGGAACAAGATACCGGCAGATGTAAATCCCGTTCTTGGCCCGGATGCTACAAGTCTGGGCTGGGGATTTTCCTACGCGATCGTGGATGAGTCCGGCTCACTGAATCTGGCGGAACTCAGGTCTCTTCAGGATTTCACGGTAAAGCTCGCTGTCGAGAGCACCCCCGGCGTAGCACAGGTTGCAAGCATAGGCGGGTTCGTCAAACAGTATCAGGCAACCGTCGATCCGGCACGGCTCCTGGCATACAACATACCTCTCACTGCTGTTCTGGAGAGCGTGCGAAGGAGCAACATAGATGTCGAAGGCCGGGTTATCGAATCAGCGGGAAGAGAATTCGCAGTGAGAGGACGGGGGTATATCCAAAACCTTGAAGACCTTGGCAGTACTGTTGTCGCTACTGACAGGGCCGGAACGCCTGTTTTGCTGAGCGATGTAGCCAAAGTGCAGCTCGGACCGGAAATACGGAGAGGGGTCGCAGACCTCGACGGCAAAGGAGAGGTTACAGGCGGAATTGTCGTTGTTCGATTTGGCGAAAATGTCCTGAATGTCATCGAACGCGTGAAGGAAAAACTGAAAAAAGATGTCGAACCTGCTCTGCCACAGGGAGTAAAAATCATCACGACCTATGACAGGTCCGACCTCATTCACAGATCAGTGGACACCCTCCGGAACAAGTTGATCACAATATCCCTCGTCGTGGGCATATCATGCCTTGTTTTTCTCTTTCATCTTCCGAGCGCCTTCGTTATTCTCATCACGCTTCCTCTTGCCATCATCATGTCTTTCATATGCATGCATTATCTGAACATCACCTCGAATATCATGAGCCTGAGCGGCATCGCTATTGCCATCGGCACAATGGTCGACGCCTCAATCATCATGGTCGAGAACGCTCATAAGAGGCTTTCGGACTGGGAAAAACAAGGCAGGCAGGGTTCGAGAACTGATGTCATTATCGACGCGGCCAAAGAGGTAGGCCCTTCACTCTTCTTTGCTCTCATGGTCATTGCGGTTGCATTTCTCCCTGTCTTCTTTCTCCAGGCACAGGCAGGAAAACTCTTCAGGCCGCTTGCATATACGAAGACATTCGCCATGCTCTTCGCTTCTTTTCTTGCGATAACTCTGACCCCCGCACTTATGACATTACTCATCAAAGGAAAAACAAGGGCTGAAGAAGATAATCCGATCAATCTATTCCTCCACAAGGTCTATGGGCCGGCAGTCAGGTTTGTTCTTGCGAACAGGAGAACAGTCATCGTGATAGCTCTGGTAATCATTGCCCTCACAGCCTATCCGTTTCTACAACTGGGAACCGAGTTCATGCCCCCCCTCTATGAAGGAGCACTTTTTTATATGCCGGTAACTGTTCCCGGACCCTCGATAACCGAGGTGTCGAAGCTGCTTCAGATGCAGGACAGGCTTTTGAAGACTATCCCCGAGGTTTCTCAGGTATTCGGCAAGGCCGGCCGCGCAGAGACTGCCACGGATCCTGCTCCTCTCGAAATGTTCGAAACCGTCATTAACCTCAAGCCCGAGGACCAGTGGAGAAAAGGTTTGACCGCAGATATGCTGAAAGATGAGATGAACGACGTTCTGACAATCCCCGGGGTTGCAAATTCCTTCACATACCCGATTAAAGCACGCATTGATATGCTATCCACAGGCATACGGACACCGCTGGGGATTAAAATCCTTGGGAAGGACATCGGGGAGATCGAACGCATAGGCCTTGAGATTGAGAAGCGTCTGAGGGACATCCCCGGGACGAGAAGCGTTTACGCTGAAAGGGTCAACACCGGTTATTACCTCGACATCAAAGTAAAGAGAAAAGCAGCAGCCCGTTATAACCTTAAGGTCGCCGATGTTCTCGATATCGTTCAGTCTGCTGCCGGCGGACTGAACCTTACGACGACAATCGAGGGGCGTGAGCGGTATCCAGTGAACGTCAGATATGCGAGGGAACTGCGTGACGACACTGAGTCGATCAGGAACCTTCTTGTCCCTTTGCCATACACCCCTGTTGCAAAGAATCCTGTCAGTGCGGTGTTCAGGGGTTCATCTATGGTTCCCATATCCGAACTCGCGGACATTAACGTTGTGGAGGGGCCGAATGTGGTAAAAAGCGATGAGGGATTCCTTACTGCCTATATTTATATTGACTACACAGGAAGCGATATCCAGGGATATATGGAACAGGCCAGGAAAAAGATATCATCAGTCAACATCCCGTCCGGTTATCAGATTCTGTGGAGTGGCGACTTTGAGTACCTCCTCAAGACGCGAGAGAGACTGAAACTGGTTATACCCTTGACCATAGTCATCATCCTTTTATTGCTGTATTTCAATACAAAGTCTCTTACAAAAACAGCGATCATCCTGCTTGCGGTTCCGTTTTCCCTCGTGGGTTCATTCTGGCTCCTGTATATCCTTAACTACAACATGAGCACCGCCGTCTGGATCGGCATCATCGCTATGGCCGGCATAGACGCGGAGACCGGAGTAGTGATGCTCCTGTATCTCGATATCGCCTATAACCAGTGGAAAAAAGAGGGAAGACTCCGGACAACGGACGACCTGAAAGATGCAATAATGTTTGGAGCAGTAAGAAGAATCCGCCCGAAGCACATGACCGTGAGTGTCATCATCGCTGGACTCCTTCCTATTCTTTTCAGCTCGGGTATCGGATCAGACGTTATGAAGAGGATCGCTGCGCCCATGGTAGGCGGCATTGTCACATCGACTCTCCTGGAACTCCTGATCTATCCTGCCCTCTTCATGATCTGGAAGGAACGGGAATTTCGCACCATTATTCCACCATCAGATTCTCAGCCTTAAAATCAAAATATTTTCCTCCGTCCAATATCTGCCGCATTGCCTTTATCAGTTCATCTGTCATATTATCCTTTGTCACATAACCGTCACCGCCGGCCTTCATAACACTCAGTTCATAATGCTCGACCGGAAACATGCTCAGCATAAGAATAGAAAGATAAGGCTTTCTGCTTTTCAGTTCCTGCAAGACATCCAGACCGCTTATGCCGGGCATGTTAATGTCCAGAACAACCATGTCAAAATCATTTTTGCTTGCCTTATCAAGGGCCTCATACCCGTTACCCGCCTCATCAGCAACAACCATATCAGAGGTCTCTGAAATAAATCTTCTTAAGCGGTCACGGAAAAGCTCATGGTCATCTACAATAAGTATCGTTGACTTTACATTACTGTTATTTTGCGGACATTTTATTTTATCGCTATGGCACTTCATATCTATTTTTAACATGAAAACCAAATAAATAGTATCAGTGGAATTCTCTTTTTATCGTAGGAAACCGGAGTTTTTTCTTGTAGGTATTTATCCTACGAATAGAGGGAAACGATGGAATGTTACTAAGGGGTTCATAGTTGAATAGGTATTATTCCTCACTTTGGCAAAGGGAGAATAGGAGGGATTTTACAAATTAATGTATTCATTATTTTGAGATTGTTAATACTACAAAGTATTTTTTGTCATTCCCGAAGTTCGTAATCGGGAATCCATGGTTTTCAATACCTTCTGGATTCCGGGTCAAGCCCGGAATGACGACTAAAAGTCATGATTAGTGGTTTTTATTGAAAAGTTCGCTGTAGTGTTAATATAAACTGAAAATTGCTGTGTTTTCAGTCAACAAGATTGCGCTTAATAGCATAATGGGTCAATTCAGCGCTGTTTTTCATACCCATCTTTTCGAGGATGCGGGTACGGTAAGTGCTTATGGTTTTCACGCTCAGGGACAGTTCATCTGCAATACCCTGGAGTGTTTTGCCTGAAGCGATCATCCGCAATACCTGATATTCACGGTCGGACAATGTTTCATGAATGGGTTTTTCAGCATCATTATCAAAAGAAAAGAGCAATTTCTCTGAAAAGGAAGAACTGATATATTTTCCTCCCTTTAATACCTTTCGCACAGCCTTGATCAGTTCATCCGGTATGCTGTCTTTTGTCAGATAACCCGAAGCCCCTGATTTTAAAGCCCTGAGTGCATACTGCTCTTCAGGGAACATGCTCAATATCAGAACAGGGAGCTTAGGCTTCTGGAGCTTCAGGTCCTTTAATATCTCCAGACCATCCCTGCCGGGCATCGCAATGTCAAGGAGTATAAGGTCATACTCCTTCCTGCCGACTTTCTCCAACACCTCTTGCCCGTTGCCTGCTTCACCGGCAATAAGCACATCCGGCATTTCAGAGAGGATATGCTTAAGCCCTTCTCGTACAACAGCATGGTCATCAGCAATTAATATTCTGATCATTTCTCCTGTCCTTTATTGTCCAACGGTATGCTTACTGTTACTGTAGTGCCTTTGTTCTCCATTCCTGATATCATAATACTGCCATGCCAGGACTGGACCCGTTCCCTCATCCCCATCAGTCCGTAAGATCGGGGGTCTGCGAGCTCCTCTTCTGTAATTCCTTTGCCATTATCCTTCACCTGAAGCATTAAACAACTGCCGTTTTCATTCAGGCTTACGCTCACCCATGTAGCCTCTGCATGACGTACGATATTCGTTAGTGTCTCCTGAAGAATCCGGAAAATAGTGGTCGACATGTCCCGGTCCAGGCTTCTTTCTCCCATATCTATGGAGAGGTCCCATTTGACTCCTGTCCTGTTCCCGAATTCTTTTACCTCCCATTCAATTGCTGACGCCAGACCAAGATGATCCAGAATCCCGGGTCTCAATTGACTCGAAATTTTCTGAACTGTCTTAATGGCTGAATTGATAAGATCCAGACTCTTTCTGGTTTTTTCCTTCAAAGGTTCCTGCTCCACAGTAAACTTCTTTTCCAGCCATGAGAGGTCTATCTTCAAAGCTGTCAGAATAGTGCCGAACTCGTCATGGATCTCCCGCGCGATATGTGCCCTCTCCTCTTCTCTCACTGACTGGAGATGTATTAAAAGGTTGCGCAATTGTTCACGCGATTCTATTAATTTCTCAGTCCTGTCCTGAATCTTAACCTCTAACTCTTCGTTAATCTTCTGTAAAGCCTCTTTTGCCTCTCTCAGTCTCTCTTCAGCATTTTTCTGGGTAAGGGCAATCGCAGCAAGTTCTGCAAACGTCGTAGCCATTTGCCTGTCGTTTTCATTGAATCCCTTTGGTTTATTACCAAGACCGAGCAAACCAACAACTTTATCCTCAGCTATTATCGGAGCAAATAAAACATTGTTTAATTTTGTATGACCCTCCGGCATAAATTTCACCCATTCACTGTTCTGGAAGTCATTGTGATATATTGCCTCTTTTTTGTGGTAAGCCTCTGCACGCAACCCGCGTATGGGCATAGGAAGCCGTGGATCAACCTGGCAGGACAATCCCCCGGAATCCAAAAAAACAACTTCATTTTCAGTGCCGTCTTTGCTCATCAGGGCAACATATCCGGAAGTTGCTCCAATCAAATGCTTACAGGAGTTGAATATTGATTGTGCCGCACTTCTGAAATCATGATATTGCAAGACAGCGTGAGTTCCTTCCAGCAGCGCCGAGATTTCGGTCTGGCGCTGTTGTGACTCCTCCAGGGTATTTATAAGGATATCTTCTGCAGCCTTGCGCGCAGTAATGTCTTCCCCTGAACTGAGGCTAATAATATTTCCTGCTTCGTCTCTGATTACTGTATTTTCCCAGGCAATAATCCTTTCAATCCCGTTGCTTGTCAGCACAGCATTCTCAAAGAATCTGACCGGTTCAATTCTTGCGGATATCAGCTTCTTGAATGCATCTCTCACGTTTTCCCTTATCTCTGATGGAATAAAAGTATCAAACCAGTTTTTACCGATAATCTCATGTTTTTCATATCCCAGGATTTCACACCCTTTTTTATTGATAAAGGTAACTTCCTCGTCAGAGTTAATACCGACTAAAATAACTCCTGCCATATCAAGATATTCCTGAGCTATGTTTTTCTCGTATATTAATTCTTTCTCCGCGCGCCTGCGAAGTGCGTCGGGTTCTTTATTGCTGACATTAGTTTTGGATTTGGATCGACTTGAGGATATGCCTGGTTTTAGATCAGTGGTCTGTCTGTTTTTTAGGGTTTGTAAAGCTTTTTCAGCGACAGATAGAGGAAGCTTCACCGGTATTGATTTCTTCTGGGCCATAATAAAACCTGTTTACCTCTAAATATTATCATAAACGACATAAACGAGGAAAATAGTTTTTTCAGGCAATTTGAAGTCTACGATTAAATCCGGGCTCAGATTTCAGAGTTGCTGACTGGCAGATAACTTTGAGAAATCAGCAATCGTTGATACAGTTCTCCATATCTCATTCAGCAAAGACAGCCTGTTCATTTTGATCTTTTCGTTCTTGTCCATAACAAGGACTTTGTCAAAGAAATTATTAATCGAATCTGTAAGAGAAGAAAGGAGAATGATCGCATCATAATATTTCCGGTCGTTCAGAATAAACGGGAGGTCATGACGGACAGAATCAAGCTTCTCCCCGAGCTGTTTCTCCGGCTCTTCCATGAGCAGATCTGCTTTCAGTTCAGGGACTTCTGTTTTTGGTATTATGTTATTTACACGTTTTACAGCCGCCAGAAAATCATTATATGCCCTTTCATCCTTGAATTTCATCAAAGCATCCAGTCTTTCACTTATCTCTCTCAACTGTACGCTGCGTGACAAAGAGAGTACGGACTGCACAATGTCATAGCCATATCCCAGATCGGAAAATACGATTTCCAATCTGTTTTCAAAAAATTGCAGTATCTTCCCTTTTACTTCTCGCAGATCTTTTCCGCCTGATACTGTTTGCAGTGCCTTCTCTACCAGGACATCCAGAGGCAGACCATATCCCTTTTGCAGGAGTATCGCAATAATGCCGAGCGCCTGTCTTCGTAATGCAAACGGATCTTCGGAACCGGTAGGTGTAAGGCCTACGGAAAAAAAGGCAGATATATTATCAATTTTATCACTTATGCTGAGAAGCGCTCCAACGTCTGTCTGCGGCAGTCTTCCGCCTGAATGTGTCGGGAGATACTGCTCTTCGAGAGCCTCTGCAACTTCCTTTTCCTCTCCATCATGCGCTGCGTAGTACTTGCCCATAATCCCCTGCAGTTCCGGGAATTCCCTGACAACACCTGTGATGAGATCTGTTTTTGCAAGCCATGCGGCACGGACAAGGTTGTTTTTTGCAGAAGGAAAAAGTCGCTCAGCAAGAAATTCTGCAACAGATGCCATTCTCTCTGTCTTATCATAGATACTGCCAAGATTTTCCTGATAAGTTACCTTTTTGAGTTCCTCTATCCTTTCTGAAAGGGGCTTTTTTCTGTCCTCGTCAAAATAAAATCGTGCATCCTCGAACCTTGCCCTAATGACCCGTTCTGCACCTGCCTTAACTGTATCTGCGTTGTCTTCACTGGTATTGCTGACTACAACAAAACGGTTCGTAATACTGCCATCCTTATTTTCAACCGCAAAGTATTTCTGATGGCCTTTCATTACTGTGATGAGCAGTTCCTTCGGAAGGGTAAGGTAATCTTCTGAGAATGTTGCAAGGACAGGGACAGGATATTCAACAAGGTTCACAACCGTATCAAGGAGTTCCTCATCCTCAACACGTCTTTCACCAAGAGATGACAGGAGATCGTCTGTCTTCTCGATTATGATCCTCTTTCTCTCTTCAGAGTCAACTACAACGCAATTGTTGCTGAGTAATTTTCTATAGCTCGGAATCTCCTTTACCTGAAAGGCGGCAGGCGACAAAAATCTGTGCCCCCTCGTACTGTTGCTGCTTTTAATCCCCTCTATCTCAAAGCTGAGGATCTCCTTATCGAGCAGAGACAGCAGCCACCGAATTGGTCTGACAAATCTCATGTTGTTATTGCCCCATCTCATGGATTTCGGCAGATAAATCGAAAGCACGATTTTCTTCAGGAGTTCCGGCAGCACTTCCCTGACATGCAGACCCTTCTCTTCAATGACAGCAACTACGTATTCACCTTTGTCTTTATTTTTGATCATGAGGCTTTCTACGCTCACACCCTGCGATTGGGCAAATCCTGTTGCTGCCTTTGTCGGCCTGCCGTCTGCATCGAAAGCAGCCTTTTTGGAAGGCCCTGATACTTCCCGCGTCCTGTCTTCCTGCATAACTGGTATGCCATCGGTAATAACAGCCATTCTGCGCGGAGTTCCATATGTTCTGATCTCAGAAAATGCTATGTAATTTTCCTTCAATATTTTAGCGGTGTTGTCTTTTAACTGCTGGAGGGCAGGATGTATAAACCTTGCCGGTAAATCTTCTGTTCCGATCTCAAGCAAAAGAGATATCGTGTGATTTGCATCATGGTTCATGTATTTTCCCTCCGGACAAACGTAGTATTTCTGATGAATTGTCCAAAATTATACCTTTATACAAGATTGATTGACAAGTAGGATGTTGTTACAGAAGATCACAAAGCACACTATCACGCAGCATTCTTGAGATATTTCTACCCTGCTCCTTTCTTTCCGAGTTTTATAGTGATTTCTTTTTCAGCGACGTTCACAGAGATGTTGATATAGCTGATCATCGCGAGAAAAGCTGCGAAAAGCAGGAGAGCAGCTGCAATATAATATGCCGTCGTATATGCACCAGTCGCATCAGCTATCCTGCCCGCGAGCAAAGGGCCGAAGACACCGCCAATGCCCCAGGATGTAAAAAGAATACCGTAGTTCAGTCCGAGATTCTTCGTTCCCCAGTAGTCAGCTGTTGTCGCCGGGAAAAGCGCAAGGCAGGCGCCATAATTAAATCCGATGAGTGCCGAGCCTAAAATAAAAGCAACTACTGTAGAAAACTGCGGGAAGAAGAACATGATAATTGCCTGCATGATGCAGACAAAGGCAATTGTAATAATCCTTCCGATATAATCTGATACAATGCCTGCCACAATGCGGCCCCCTGCGTTGAATATTGCAAGTAGGGACACAAAAAGAAACCCGATCGTTATCGTATTGCCGGACTGAACGGCAACGATCTTTGCGAGGTGTCCGATAATCATGAGCCCGGCGGTCGCGGCACAGGCGTATTGAATATAGAGAGAATAAAACGCAGGCGTCTTTATCATCTCCCGCCATGTGTAATCGGCGCGGGTTTGATTTATAGTGCTTCCGCTTTGTACACCCTTGGAAGAAGACTGAATGACCAGCGGATTCTTAATGAGTTGCGCAAAGAGTAACGTTATGATTATAAAGGCGATTCCGAGAATCCTGAAGGAATAAGATAATCCATAGGTTGATAAAAGATATTTGGAGAGAGGCGCGATGTAAACAGGTGCAAGCCCGAAGCCGGCAACCACAAGTCCGGTAATTAACCCTTTCTTCTGCGGAGGGAACCATTTCACTGCTGCGGGCATCGCCGATGCATAGCCGAGTCCGATACCTGTTCCTGCCATAACACCAAATCCGATCACTGCAGGCAGAATGGTTTCAGGCGTTGCGAAACTCGTGATAATAATTCCTGTACCAGCAAGTAGCGCGCCAAGCGAGGCAACAATCCGTGGTCCGAACCTGTCCTGGAGACGTCCGGCAGGCACCATCATTATAGCAAAACAGGCGATCGCAATCGTATAGGGAAGCGTAGCCACTGTTTTACTCCAGCCGAAACCTCCTTTATCGACAGACTCAGTAAGCTGCTTTCCGAAGATGCTCCATGTATAGAGAATGCCGAGAGCCAAATTAAGCCCCAGGCCTGCAAAGACCACTATCCAACCCTTTTTATTCATAATAGTCTGATTAGAATCTGTTCATAAAGTCGGTATTTTTCCCCCCGTTTGTTTGTCATTCCGGCTTGTCCGGAATCTTTCCGATGTCTTCACAGAAGGATTCTCGCCTCGTCCCGAATGCTTTCGGGATGAGGTGACCCGTCGCGTTTCACTTGCGGGAAGGACAGCATTAAGATAATAATGTGGTTTTACTTATGAACTTCTTAGTAAATACGAAAACCACTTATTCTTTTATCGGTCTCCTCTCGGGCACCCTGACATGTTTTATCTTTTCTTCATTCCATTCACCTGAAACATAGAGCCCGCAGTAGCAGCTTCCATACTCTTTTATATCAGGGTCTCTGTATACACAAGGGCATATGATGTCAGCATCCTTTTCCTTTGTGCCTGCTGCGAGACGGCATGGGCAGGAACGGTATCCGTACCGCGATTCATTGGTAAGAAGCCCTTCCATTATTGCCAGGACGTATTTTTTATCCTTATTGAGATGGATCCCCTGCGATTCAGCATATTTGCTCAGGATCTCGTAAAGCCTCTCGGGGCTCATTCTGAGTCTAACGCCTTTTTTATCGCTTCTTCGTCGAGCCCGAGGATAACTTCTTCTACAACAAGGGTCGGGTAAGTCACTGCAGGATTATACTTCCTGACTTCTTTAGACATGAGCCATTGCTCACCGCTGTCAAGCAGGTCCACCTCAGTAATTTCATATTTGATCCTGTATTCATCGAGGAATTTTTTTACCATTTTGCAAGTGGGGCATGTGCTCAGTGAGTAAAGCCTGACTCTCTTTTTCTGTTCTTCCATCTCCACTCCTATGCATTCCCTATCGGACGTTCAGGGTTGTTTATTTTATATAACTCCGTTGTAGTCACCGCAACGTCTTCCATCATCTCGGCATTTGCCCTGTTTATTATTTCTATGGAAACCTCTAAATCGTCAGCGACTTTCTGCAATGAAAGACCTTTAACATAATGCATATCCGCAATAATTATCTTAAGCGCATCGTCTTCAATATAGCTTTTCAGCTCCTTATCCTCAACATTTATGGCTCTGCATGCTTCATTGAATTTCCGGCCATTTTTCAATGCCGCCATTATCTCATACATAGCCTTGTTATAAATCTCATTTTCTTCTTCGGTGTATTCCTTGTACGTAAAATCTTCCATAAAACCCCTTTAAAAATTTATTAAAATGCATCAAATGCACACTGTTTTATCTATGTATGATACCATATTATTGCTATGGATGCCCTCGGTAAAAAGGAGCTCTTATCCTTCTACAACAGACATCTGAAAGACTTCGGTGACAAGCCACAGGCTGTCAGATGGACGCCCGGAGGACAACTCCGCAGATATGAAACCCTATTGAACATTGCAGGAGATCTTTCGGGTAAAACAATCCTCGACTTCGGATGCGGCAAGGGAGACTTTTATGGATTTCTGAAAGACAGGGGCATTTCTGTCAATTACTCCGGCATTGATGTTAACGAGAATCTGATTAAACTGGCCAGGAGCAAATTCCCGGAGACAGAGTTTATTGCCACAGATATAGAAGAGTCAGGGTTCAACAGGGAGTTTGATCTCATTTTTATCTGCGGTGTATTCAACCTCAGGATCGCAGGGGTTGAGGAATCCATGAAGGAAGTACTGAAGATTCTTTTTAAGCTGTGCCGTGAAGCTCTTTACGTCAATCTCCTCACTTATTATGTCCCGCAGAGAAGTGTTGAACTGTTTTATGTGAAGCCTGAAGAGATCCTGTATTTTGCGATTACCGAACTTTCACGGTCTGCAACATTACGGCATGAGAAAGAGGACATCTTCCTGTCAGTCTACAGATAATAGCCCCCTCCAAATTTTCCCAACTAATTCACATTTCCATTTGCCCAAATCAATAATTTCATAAGACCTTACTGTTTGTTTAGTAATTCATCAAATGCGCACCGTAGGGGATTCCCTTGGTGTGCGGACAACACCTCCTACTTAGCATTTATGGTATAACGTCTGAATGAATGGGTTTTACCCATTCAAGAAGAAGGCAGGAGAACTTGCTGTCCACCTGGGTCTTAGAACCCTTTTTGTAGTGTGTTCCCTGCCTCCCTAAACTATGATTGGTTGATTGGGTCGATGTCGAGAACCCTTGTCACGATGGAGGTTTGGTTTGGGAGGCGTTCCTGTCTTTTCTCTACTACTGTTTCAAGGAGGTGTTGCTTTGTCAGCTCTGTATATTGGTATCGATGTATCGAAGGATTTCTCTACAGCCCAAGCAATAGATTGGAAGGGCAATAAGTGTTTCTATCTTGAGCTTGCAATGACCGCAGATGGATTCGATAAACTATTGAAGGCTATAACAGCTCATGGTAAAGATATCTCCCAGGTAACAGTTGCTATGGAGTCTACCGGATGCTACCACATAAACCTTTTCTCCTTCCTCACGCACAAAGGAATCCGCTGTATTATTATCAATCCTCTTCTTACTGCTAATTTTGCCAGGCTCTCTCTGAGGAAAACCAAGACCGACAAGAAAGACGCTCTCACCATTTCCCAGTTTCTGCTTGTACATAAAGACTCTCTTTTGAAAACCGATCTTTCACCGGATCGGCAGGACCTCAAAGACCTTGCACGAGAGCATGAATCCCTTACGAACCTCATTGCGGGAATGAAAAATGATATCAGAAGGATGCTACAGATAACATTCCCTGAGCTTGAGTCTGTCTGCAATATCTTCTCTGAGACAATACTCGACTTGCTCAGGCAATTTCCATCAGCCCGTCTGATCAAAATTGCCAAACCAAATACGATTGCAAAGGCTTTACTCCATGAGGACAAAAGAAAAAAGACTTCTGTGTCGGCAGAAGATATTATCAAGGCAGCAAAGGCATCTGTTGCGTCTCATGGTGCAGCCAAAGAGATCATTCTTCCTGAGAAGATCGCCACGCTTCAGTACCTGATAGAAAAGAAGGGCAGGATGAAAAAGGTGCTTGTTGAAGCATGTGAGGACATGATGGTTGAAGATATAGAGATTATCACTTCCATTGGGGGAATAAGTAATATAACGGCATCACGACTCTTAGCCGAAATAGGAGACTACAGGGCCTTCTCTACGTATAAACATCTTATCGCCTTTGCCGGCCTTGATCCTTCGGTACATCAATCCGGTAAATTTGAAGGTATAAGCAGAATATCGAAAAGAGGCAATCGCCACTTGAGGTATATCATTTATCTTATGACTACCTGTGTTGTGAGAGGAGATAATATCTTTAGAACTTACTATCAGAAGAGAAGAGCAGAAGGCCAGCCGTTTAAAAAAGCCATTATGGCTACTGCTCATAAATTAATAAGAGTGCTCTTTACAATGCTGTCAAAAAGAACAACCTATAAATCAAAGGAGGTAAATGCAATATAGTTGACTACAATATAATATTTCTGCTTCTGATCTATGATATAATTCTGAATATTTTATTATGGAGACGACCACGGATACTTGCCCTTGCGGTTCAAATGTTGCCTACAATGAATGCTGTCTGCCTTTGATAA
>Ga0315273_10000210_pt1 | contig 55348 bp, 88 predicted proteins | sample YL17G02_0_MG_FD_205753 | JGI IMG/M metagenome (GOLD analysis project Ga0315273, IMG submission 205753) | Sediment microbial communities from Yellowstone Lake, YNP, Wyoming, USA - YL17G02_0 | ecosystem: Environmental > Aquatic > Freshwater > Lake > Sediment | place: USA: Wyoming | collected... | reverse complement strand
GCGCTATCGGCAGCGGTACCTGGAGCGGGAGCGCGCTGTCAATGCGCTGGCAGGTGGCGCGGTACCCGACTGGGAGCGTGTGGCGCGCGGCCTGGAGGAAGCCGCGTTGAAGCAGGCGCACCAGGGGCTGGCTGGACATTCCGATAGCCTGCTCCGACAAGCGCGGGACGTGCGGAAGGAAGGGCTGGCCAACCAGGGACGTTTTCTGTGACGCTGGCGTTGCTCGCGGGGCTGCTGCTCGGCTACGGCTTGCGCTGGCTCCACGAGGACTACCAGCAGCGCCAGCGCGAGCGGGTGCTACGCGCGCTAGGAGGCGAGCTTCCGGACTGGGAAGTTGCCGCGCGGGCTCTGGAGAAGCACTCTCACACCCAGGCGATGGACGGCAAGTACCAGCACGCCGAGCAGATGAGGAGGGAAGCGGACACGACCCGGACGCGCGGTAACCAGCGGGACAGGAGGTGGACTTGACACCTGCCGCTGCCTCTGGCAGCATTGGCGTCACTATGCCTCTCCCGCCACCTGATCACCGAACTGCCCCTTGGGCAGAATTCTCGCCCTGCTACCGCTATCGCTACCTGCTCGCGTGGCCAACGGGGCTGAACGACGACCTGGGGCTGGCGCCCCACGATCCGCGGTACGCGCTGTTCGTGCTGGCCAACCCGAGCACGGCGACAGCGGAGGTGACGGATCCGACGGTCGCTCGCTGCATCGCCTACGCAAAACGCTGGGGCTACGGCTGGTGCCACGTGGTGAACGTGCGCGCATGGCGGGCGACCGACCCGAAGCTTGTGCCGTCCGACTCGACCGCGATCAGTGACCCGAAGCAGCCGATGCGCAACGACGACGCGATCTGTATGCAGGCGCACCACGCTGCCATCGTGGTCTGCGGTTGGGGCAAGTTGGCTGGCACGCGCGGCCCCCATGTGCTGGCGCTCTTGCGCAAGGTGGGTGTCACTCCTTACGCGCTAGCGCTGAACGATGACGGCACACCGCGGCACCCGCTTGCGAGAGGCAAACTTGCGCTGCGTAAGGACGCGCAGCCGGTGAGGATGGAACCATGAAGTTCAGAACACATCAGGAATGCGTTGAGCTACAGGCCATCCTCAAGGAGGTTGTCCCAAAGCTGCTACGCGCAGGTAGGATCGTGCAGCGCAACGAAGCGGGGCCCTTGAGCGGGATGATCGCGGCGGCCATCATTTGCATCGAGGAGGCTCGCGGTTTCATTGAGAACTACGTGACGAAGCAAGAGAAAAAGAGGGAAGCGTCGTGACCATAGGAAAACAAATGACGGATGAGCGGCGACGAAAAGAGACGTGGGCCTTGCAGAAGGGACTCAAGGAATCCAAAGCCACTGCTGGATTCTGCGTGTGCCGGTTGCTCGGCAAGCGGTGTCGCGCGTTTGGCGCCAGCGACTGTGAGAACGCGGTGCCCGAAGCGGATCACCCGAGCCTCTGGCTGCGCAACGGAAAGGCGGAGATGTTCGTGTCGCAGCCGTATCAGATCACCGACGTGGCGAATCTCGGAGCCTTCTGTCGCCATCGGGGTTTGACCTGTAGAATTGTCACGTGGCCAGCCTGGCACAATCCGGGGCACGTGCTGCACATCGAGATCACCAAGAAAACGGGTGCGTCGGGATGACGGAACAGGGCTTCCGGCCTGGCCTCTACCGGCACACTAAGACGGGCGGCTTCTACACGGCCATCTGTCTGGTCACGCACCATGAGGGGCGGCACCCGATGGTGCTCTACGTGTCTCACAAGAACGGGGGGCTCAACATCCGGCCGCTCCGTGGTGTACCTGGAGACCCGGATGGATTCCTGGATGTGGTGACCATCGCCCACAACTTGCCGGGGGTGATCGTCCGCGCCGATCACCAACGCTTCACGTTCGTCGGCGACTTGCCGAGTGACACCCCGATCGAGGATCGTAAGTCGGTGGGCGAGCGGTGATGGCCACCGAGCGGCCGTTTTCCCAGTCGCTTTACACCGAGCTAACGGTGCCTGCCTGGCGCAAGTGCGACCTCGTGTTCACTGCGGAGCGCCGTTGTCGCGTGGACGCGGTTGCTTCGTGGCCTGGCTTCCGCCTGGAACCGCTCGCGCTCCCGGTGCAGCTTCGCAAAGGAGAAAGCATCCGGTTGAGGCTGGCGAACGAAATCGGCATCGACCACTCAGGCGGCGCGACGGTCAGTGGCGTACATTTTCTAGCGGGGACACAATGAAGCTTCTGAACTGCCGGCAGTGCGACGACGTGGTGAAGCTGGTGGACAAGACCAGAACCTGTGAGTGCGGGCAAAGCACGGGACGCATGGTCAAGGGGACAGGGGCGCCGCTTGAGGCGACCACCGTGAGCGGCCCGGCTCGCGTATTCGAGCTACCGTGGTCAGAGTACGATCAAGCGGCCGGCGGCGACTGGCAGCGCTGGCGAATGGTGCCGCGATGAGCGCGGAGTACGGCTCGACGTACGAGGTGGTCAATCTGACCCGGAAGATAAGTGACCAACCGATCCCGGTGCCGCCGACTCCGCATGGCTGGCGGCTCTGCGCGGCCACCGCCGTCATCTGGGTGGTAAATAGTGAAGATAACGAGCACCAAGTGCTTTACACGTGGTTCTGGAAGCGTTCTGGACGGGAGCGCGTTGTCGCGGCGTTCGGGGGAGATTCCGATGAGCCTACGTGACGACGTGCGATGGGTCTGTGATGTGGCCGATGGCCTGACGGTAGGCGCGTTGCCGATCTGGCCGCGGGAATGGAGTACGAAAGAGGGCGCGAAGCTTGCGTGGCTGATCTTGATCCTGTGGCGCCAATACTACGACGCGAGCATGGCTCGCATCGGGATGGAGAGGCAAGTTAGGCGCCTAGAAGGCGACGTGGACGGGCTCCGCGAGACGAACCGAGTGCTGACCGACCTACTGGATCCTCCGAAGAATGCCATGGCGGGTGAGGCCAGGGCGGACGCCGATCTACTCTCCCTCGGTGAGGCCATCTACAACACGCAGCCGTCTGATCTGGACGGCGGTGTGACGCTCCACAAGCATCCTCGGCGCGGCGCGATTCTGCGCGAATGGGCGACCACGTTCCTGCGAGAGGCCGCGCGCCGTGGCGCCCCGTAAGGGCCCACCGTGCCTGGAGTGCGGCAAGGTCGGCTGCAAATCGCTGGACACGTTCGCCTGCTGGGTACGATGCCACAAGCGCGTGCTCGACGAGCACGGCTACGTTCAATGCGGCCGCCATACTGTCATGCTCCGTCAGGCGGGCATCCACATTCTGCGCGCGCCCCGGTCGCAAGGCCACGAAGCCTATTACGGTCCCGGGTGGGCAGTCGCCAGGCTCGACGAGATGCGCAAGCAGGCAACCGCCGCTACCCGGCGCCTGTACGGCACGCACGTCGAGCACGCGCTGCGTGCTGACCCGCGCCATGCGCCCCCGCCGGCCGCGATGCTCGACCGCCTGGATGCTCTGCGCGCGTTCGCCATCTTGCGAGGCTGGCGGTTCGCGCACGGGACGTGGTATCGGTGACAGCACTATGCTCAAGGCTACCCGGATCGCGTCCGGCATGTACCAGGGACCGTGCCCCCTCTCGACTGACCAGGTGCGCGCTCACCGATTCACCGTGCTCGCTTTCTGCGCGATGGAGATCCAGCCGATGCTCCCCGCGCACCTACAGCGCGGGCTCGCTGTGCTGTACGTTCCGCTGAACGACAACCCGAACGAGCCCATGACCGATGCGGAGTGGGAGCTTGCTCGCGACGCAGGAAAGGAAGTCGCGCGGCTCACCGCGCTCGGCGATCGGTCGCTCGTGACCTGCGCGGCGGGCCTGAACCGCTCGGGCATCGTGAACGCCGTCGCTTTGCACTACCGGTTCGGCTGCTCGGGCGCCGAGGCAGTGGCCCAAATCCGCGCCACACGCGGCGCGGCCGCGCTCGGCAACCCGAGCTTCGTGCAGCGTCTGGCAAAGCTGCCGCGGCGCCGGTGAGCGCGGCTCAGAACGGGACTTCGTCGTCGGACGCTGCGGCGCTCTCCGCGTAGTGCTCGGCCTGGGCGCGCTGAAACTCCTCCTCGGTCGGCTCCAGTTGCTCCGCCAGGATCGCCATCACTTCCTCGGGGTGCTCATGGACCCAGTGCTCGAACGCTTCGTAGCGCTCCATCTTATCGGATCCATGGATGCTGCGCTTCACTGTACGCCACACGAGCAGTAGTGCGGGGTCGGTGATGTTGCTCTCGACCTCGTCGTCCGACTCGGACACCGACTCCTTCTTTTTCTGGTGACGGATCGCGCTCGCTGCCCTGCGTCCGGTCTTAGTCTGGATGGCCGTAATGTCGCGCGTGCGATCAATGTCCTCGCGCAGCAACAAGTCCTGCTCCTCGATCGGTTTGGAAATCTCTCGGCGGAGCGCATCGTAGAACGCATCCACGGCGCCACGAAGCTGCCGCGAGCGGTCCTCGCTCACGACATGGCAGCGGTCGCCGCGCACCAAGGTTGTTGGTTCGATGATCGTGCGTGCGCGTGCGGCCTTGGCGAAGGCGTTGATCCGCGCGAGGTTTGCGCGCTTGTCCGCTTCCAGCGCTGCGATCTGCTCGCGCAGGCGACTGATCTTCTGCTGGCCCGTGCGTCGCGCGCCGCTGGCTTGCATCCGCTCGGCTTCCAGCGTCCTCACGCTCTTTTTGTTCGGCTGTAGCTGACCGAGCCCGAGCCCCAGGTCGAGCCAGGCGTCGGTAAGCTCCCGGTCGTCGCGCCACTCCTCGGGGTAGCGGTGCAGCCGGCGGAGCAGGCCCAGGCGCTCCATGGCGCGCACGGTTTGCACGGTTACCGACCACACCGGCCACCCGTGCGACTCGCGCTCCATGCCGGGCGTCGTCCAGAAGCCGCCGGGCCAGCGCTCCAGCACGCCGTCGGAGCCGGCCTCGGTGAGCTTCTCGATGACTTCAAGCTGCGTGAGGGAAGGGGCTGTCATGGGCTCAGATCCGCTGGCGAAGCAGTCCGCGCGCGCTGTCCGCCATTTCGACCCCTGATGCCGTACCGTACTCGCGAGCGATTCCGATCAGGCGCTCCAGATCATACGAATCGAGAGTATCCATGGCCCGGAGCCACGCCTGCCGTCCAGGGCCACGCGACGCGAAGAACCCGATCACGAGCGGCCCCGGATCGGCTCCTCTGGAGAGCACATCGTCGAAGCGCGACATGGGCACCCGCGCGTTCGGACGCAGGTTCCCGTCGATGCCTGCTGCCGCGAGCCGCGAGTAGTAGTGCGGATCTTCCGCCAGGTGGTCGAGCGCGATCTGCTCGGCCACGTCGGGGTCGTCCGTGTGCTCCATTTCGTGCTCGGTGCCCATGAGAAGCTCGTCGGGGTCCATGTCGGCGACGGACAGGTCCATCCCCTGGAAGGCGCGGTTCGCTGTGTGCGACTTCGCGAGCCGCAGCCCGAAGTTCTCGCTGCGCCAGACAGGCAGCCCGGTCGTGGTGTCGCGAATCTCGAAGTAGATTTCGTCGTTCGTAATGTCGGCCTGGCTGCGCTTGATCAGATCGCGTACAGGCGGGGTCGAATAGTCCCAGACCGACCCGGAGGTGTAGTCCTTGAACGAGACGTAGGCGCTGCCCAGTCGGGCGTGCTCCCGCGCCGCTTCCTGACGCGCCTGCTCGTCGTACTCGTCGGCCAGGAGCGGGAGAGCGCCGGCTCCCGCGCCTGCGCCCGCCAGCGGCAGAGTGAACGTCGAGGAGCGGTAAACGACGTTGCCGTCCGAGTCGCGGATTTCGATGTTTTCCAGGCTGCGGTACGTGGTGACCAAACCTTGTAGCTCGTCACCGGAGTCCGAGCGCGTGCCTTCGTTCAGCGCGAACAGCGAATAGGTGCTGTACTCGCTCAGGTTGGCGCGCCTCTCTCGCTCCAGGTCTGCGTCCGCTAGAGGCGGGAGCCCGCCCGCGAGCGGCTGACTGAAATCCTTGCCGCGCCACACGGCCCGGCCGTCGGCCTGCTGGTCACGCCACTCCACGTCTCGACGCCCGGTGCCCCAGCCCAGGGCTTCGCTTGTAAGATCGTCGGTGAAGTCCTCGCGGTCCTCGCGGTCCCCGACGAACATGCCGTAGCGGTACCCGCTGTCGAGCGTGACTCGCTGTCGGACCTGCTCCAGGCGCGTGTCGTAGAGCGGAGGGAACGTGGTGGCTTTCTTCCCGCGCGCTTTCGTCTCGGCAAGCGGTTGCCCGAAGTCCGCTGCGCGCCAGACCACCTTGCCGCCGGCCTTGCGGATTTCGGCGTCGCCGAGGTCGTTATCGAGAACCAGCGTCTTGAGCACCCCTTCCGAACTGCTGTGCTCGTACGGGTACTTGTTGTCCTGCGTGAACAAAACGTACTCCGCGCCGCCCTTCCAGGCGTTGTCCACGCGCGCCCTTTCGAGCGAGGCGTCGGCCAGCAGGGCGAACGCGGGCGCTTTCTTGTCGCGGGGCGCGGCGCCAGGGGCCTTCGGACCACGCGCCTTGATCGCCTTGATGATTGCCTTCACCTGGCGGTCTTTGTTCGCGGTCTTGCCGACGTTCCGTGTGAACGCCGACGTGAAGCTCTCGTCGTGGTACTTCACTCCGTCCGCCATGTGCGTGCACTCGTGAATGGCCGCTGCGTACAGCCAGTTCACGTCGTTCTCCTCGACCAGTCCGTACAGCGCGTCCTTCGATGGCTTCTGATCCCCGATCAACGTGGGCACACGGAACGGATTGAGCAGCAACCATCGCTCGCCCGTCTCCTCCCGCAGGTAGGCCGCCGCGGTCTGCTCGTGAAAGATGAACCCGACCCCGTACGGCAGCGAGCACCCAAGCTGGATCAGTACGAACCGGCAAAGCTCCGCCCACGCTCGGGCGAGCTTCTTCACGCCCGGCGTCATGCCCTGCGGGTAGAACATCTTGGGCACCCGAAAGTCCTCCACCCTGTTGATCAGATAGAAGTCCGGCTCCCACGCAAGCTGCTTCAACGCCGCTTCCACAGCGGCTGGGCCTGGCATGACCGTGGCGTCCAGCATGGCCGCCGCCATGTCGCCGTTCACTCGCATGTTGAGCTTGCCCGGCTCCTCGTCCGGCACCCGCTCCGAGCCCTCGCCTGCGCCGATGCGGTGCACGATCGTTCTGATCACCGTGACCTGATCGAGGCTCAGCGTGAGGCCACGCTTCGTCTGCTCCGCTGGCTGAAGCTCCTCCAGGTGGTTCAGCATCGTCGCCTGGAATTCCTGCTCCGTCGCGCCGCGGAACTTGCCGGTTCCGAGGAACTTCTCGCGGATCAGTCCCTTCTTCTTTTCCAGCGCGCTCGACACGTCTGCCGCCAGTTCGTTCACGAAGTCGTTGATCGCCCAGTCGAGCGAGTCGTCACGGAAGCCGTCACGGTTCGCCGTGAGCAGATCCACCGACGACCCCGTTAGCTCCACGATCAGCGTGCCCTTCACCGACTCGCTCAGTTGGCTCTTTTGGAACATGAACAGGCCCATGGTCCGAACGTAGAGTCCGGGCATCTTGCCCTTCTTGTCGTAGTAGAGCTTCGCCTTGCCGACGAAGTCGCGTAGCTCCTCGCCCGTTCTCAGGTTCGCCTTGAAGCGCTCACCGTTTACGGTGAAGCGCACGTCGGGAAGCTCGCACTTCTGAATGTACGCCATCGCGCACGACTCATGCGTCGTCTCGTCCGGCGGCATGATGACGCGAATTTCGGTGCCGTTGCGGTACGGCGCGACCGCCACATCGGTCTGAATTCCGACGCCGGTGACCATGCGGTCGCGCGTGTGCAGCGACCACGCGAGCCACGGAAGCACGAGTAGCTCCTTCGCCTTGCCGAATCCGCCACGGGTATCGCCGCGCGTTTTGGTCGTCCCGCCAAAGTGCAGAAACTTGTTGATGATGGTGTCCTCGTCCATGCCTCGGCCGTTGTCCGTGACGGACACGGCGAAGCCCTCGGGGACCGCCTCCACTCGGCAGTCGATTTGAGTCGCGCCCGCGTCCACGCTGTTCTGGATTGCCTCGCGCCACCACTTTTCGCGCCAGTCCTTGTACTCCTTCAGGAAGGTCGTGAAATACTCCGCGCCCATCGTCATCGTGACGGCGACATTCGGGGTCAGCGCAGTGGGCGAGCCCGTCGTCTCTGGGATCGCCACCGCGATGAATTTGGTCCCGTCCGAATCGTGCCTCTCCCCGAGGTATTCGGCGCGCTCCTCGACCACCATGGCTTCCAGCCAGCCGTACGCGGGGTCTTGGGCGCGAGCCGTGTAAATCCCGGGCGCGAGCCCTCCGGTGGGCTCGGTGATCAGCGTTGCATCGACCTTGGCGCTCATGGCTCACTCCTGCGGCGCTTCCGCCCACTTCCGGCTGGTTCGTCGGTGTTGAATCGTGCGACGTTCAGGTTGGCAAGCGCCCACGCCTGCGCGGCGCGGAGAGTCCGCTCCGAACCGTGGAACGTCTTGCCGCTGCCGTCGGCCGACGTGCTGTAGATTTCCCACCCGAGGAGCGGTCCGCCGTCCTCCAGGCGCACGACGCGCGGCTCGCGAGCGGCACGCCAGCCCGCTGCCTCAGACGGGAACGTGCCGGGGTTCGGGGTCTGCGCTTCCTCCTCGGCCGACTCCTCCGCGATCCGCTCGTACTCCGCCGGGTCGGTCACCTCGTCGAACGTCCACTCCCACGAGTGCAGGTACTGTCCGTGCTTGAGCGTGGTGTGGGCAACCTGCGTCAGGTCCGCCTCCGCATTCTGCACGACGTGAGCGAACGCGGCGTCGTCCCAGTCGGGCCAAGACGGCTGCCACTCGACGCCCAGATCCTCCGCCGAGCGCTTCAGGTCGTCCTCGGTCACGTCGGTGAGGTGCCCCGGCGCGTTGTCGTCGAGCCACTCGACCGCAATCTCGAAAGCATCCTCGTCGTGGTCCGCCCAGACGTACACCTTCGTCCAGCCGTAGGCGCCGAAGGTGAACAGGTAGAGCTTCTTGTTGTCCTCGAATTCGTCCGGGTTGGCCACCGGCACCGGCTCGTCGCTCGCATTTGGCGCGTGCGCCAACGACTCGCGCCAAAGCTCGACCTTCTGGCCTCCGTCCACAAACCCTCCGACGAGGTACACCGTCCCGTCGAGGGTGATCAGGTCGCCCATCAGAAGCTCGACCCCGAGCTTCTCTTGCAGGGGATCGACCTTCCGCACGATGCGGCCACGACGCTTCCCTACGTTCGGGGTGTGCGCCCATGGGCGCGCTGCGCGCTTGGCCCGAAGATCGTCGATGAACTTGTCCAGTTCTCCACTATCAACGATCGCCATACCGTCGCTGACGTAGCCACCCTTGACCATCCCGCCGGCCTTGCGCGCTTCGCGCTCTGCTGTGTCCTTTCCGAGGTGGGCACCGATCACCAGCGCCTTCTTTGGCGACTTCGACGAAAGTGAGAAAAACCACCACTGGAGCGTGTTCGTGCCGCGAACGGTATCGAGCGCGGCTTGCGTCATCGGGAGCGGCATCAGCGTGCCCTCCGCGTCGTCGGAATTTTCGCGGTCATCCTCGGGACGACGACCGCGAGCAGCAGAATGATCGCTCCCGCGACCCAGGGCGTCGGATTCACGGTCGGGACGATGGCCTCGCCGAGCACCCGGCGGCGTAGCGTGGGAACGTACATGCCGACAGGCTACCGGCTACGGCCCCCTGTACGCCACTTTTCGGTCGGCGCGACCCGCGCGCCAGCCAGGGCCACGGCGGCCGCGTCGGCGGCGTGCTCGCTCAACCGGCCCGGCCAGGGCCCGATCCGCGCGAGAACCGCGCGCTTCACCTGCGCTTTGTCAGCCGTCCGGGGCAGCCCCAGGCACGCCCGCCAGGTCGCCGGCTCGATCTCGACGAGCGGCACGCCGTACTGCCACGCCAGCGCACGCAGGAGCCCGGTGACCTCGCGGACGGCCACCGCCTCGTCCGACGTGGTCCCGCGCTCCCTGTGCCCGGCCTGCGCGCGAGCCTGGGCCTCCACGGCGAGCAGGTCCGGGGGGCCGTCGATGGACACCATGATTTCGTGCACCCGCGCCCAGACGACGTGCAGCCGCGCAGCCAGAGGCTGCCCCGATGGGGTGCGGAGCGTTTCGAGCGCGGTCGCCTCCCACCGCTGCCCCTCGCTTCGTAACAGCGCCAGCCCGCAGGTTGCGTAACCCGGATCGATCCCGAGCGCCGTGGTCATGGTATCGTGCGTTCTCGATGCAGCGTCATCCCGCCGTCCAGTGGATCGTGTTCCAGCCCGTGCAGGGCGGCGTACACCTGCGCTGCGAGGCGTGCGGCGCGACCGCGACGCTCGTGCCGTCGCAGGCCGACGCCTTCAGCCGGCAGCACGCGCAGCATCGGAGCGCGTCCCCCTCACACCTCGGACTCGGGGACGTGGTCGCCAAGGTCGCGCAGCCCGTTGCACGGATGCTCGGGCGTCCCGCTAGCTGCACGCCGTGCGAACAACGCAAGGCCGCCTTGAACGCGGCCGTACCGTCGTTCTGGCGGCGCTGAGTCGGTGTTCACGGCTCAGCACCCGCCTCGTGCAGCGCGGCCTCCAAATCCTCCGGGCGAAAGGGGCCGAACGGAAACGGATCGGCGATGTTCAGCGAGGACCGCGACTCGACGTACCTGGCTTCCTTGAACTGCGTCATGGCGCGCTGCAAGCGGTCAGAATCAGTGGCCGATGCCGTTGGCACCAGGCCGCCACTCGGATCCGCCAGCGCCCCGACCACTTGCTCGCGCTCTGCCTGCTCCGCGCAGTAGGCGAACCAGTCGTCGGCCAGACTGATCACGGCACGCGCCATTTCGGCGTCCGTACCGCCTGCCCAGTCAGCAAGCAGTCTATGTCGCTGGGACTTCAGGCGTACCGACATGACCCACGCCAAATCAACCCAGCCGACCCCCGCCGGCTGCGCTACTCGCGCGCTCACCGTGGCGTTGCCGCCGGGCAGACTACGCTGCTCTTGCCAGATCACGACGACCACATCCGGCTCTGCCATGTCCGCTCAGAGCTTATCGATCCACTCGATGATGGCGCGATTGAAGGACATCTGCTTGCCCTCCTGCTTCGCGCGCTTCGCGCAGTGGTCGAGCAGCTTCGCTTTGTGCTCCCTTGCGATGCGGAGCGTGATAACCTCGTACTCCTTGACCGCCCCGTTCGTGGGCTTAGCCAGCCTCACCTTGGTGGCGGGCTTCTTTAGGGGACTCTTGCGTGCCGTAGCGGTTCTGACTGCCATGGCGCCACCCTAGCCTCTGGCAGCAGCGCCGTCAACCGTCTTGGCGAGGGGCACAAAACCGGCTATCTTGCCGGGTCAGGATGACCTACGAGTACCAGTGCACGGACCTCGGCTGCCAGCATCGTTGGGAGGCCGAGCAGAAGATCACTGAGCCCGCGATGACGGCCTGTCCGGCCTGCGGCAAAGAGACGGCGCGGAGGCTCATTTCCAAAAGCACGTTCGTGTTGAACGGACCCGGCTGGTTCAAGACAGGAGGCTACTGACATGCGAAAAGTAAGCAGCAAAAAACGAGTGAGCAAGATGCGCGTCGCGGCACGTGTGAGCAAGATGCGCGTCGCGGCACGTGTGCCCGAGCATGGCCACAGATACCGCGTGATCGCGCGGACCGTGCCGGGTGAAGAAGGCTCGGCCGTGGATGCGTACAGACGTGGGCTCGCGGACGGCATGTTGCTCGGCACATGGATGATCGATCAGGTGCAGCAAGCGCAGCGGCCGGAGCGGCTGCCAGCGAAGAAGAAGCGGCGCGCGCTCAAGCGTTCGTCGTCCTGATGCGCGCACCACGCAAAGACTGGACGATGATTGACGCCATGATCCTGACCGTGCTGCGTCGAGCAGGCCGTCCGCTGCGGAGCCGCGAGATAAAGCAGCGCGGCGCCATTCCGCCGCTGCACTTCGACGTGCGCTTGCAGGCTCTGAAGCACCGCGGCCTGATCGTGTGCGAGGGCCGCACGATGGGGGGCCGGTGGACGATAACGGGCTAGCTGTTCACGTCGGCATCACCGGGGAAGTTAAGGCGCGCGTACTCCCCGAAGTGCTCTCGCGCGGCAGAATCGTACGCTCTGGCAGCCGCACGCGGGTCGTCGTACAGGCCGAGGTGCAGCTTTCTGCGTTTGCCGTTCAGACGGTGTTCGCCTGCGCAGATCGCGACCTCCCACTTGCCGGCGTTCCTGTTCCAGCTAACTCCCTTGAAGCCTCCGCGTTTCTGGTTCTTGCTACTCGTTACGTTGGTCGCATTTCCGCGCGCGTCAGTGACCCGTAGGTTCTCCCTGCGGTTGTCGAGCGTGTTTCCAGAGCGGTGATCCACGACCACTCCGGGCTCGGCCTCCACTATGAAGCGGTGCAGCGTCAGCGACGTTGTCTTCCCCTTACGCCCTGGCGCAAGACGCACCGTTGTCTGCGCGTAAACGACTCCGGGGCGAGCCGTCTGTGTTTTGAGGTGCCACTTGTACCGGCTGACACGCTCGGCATCCTGATCGTCGATCAGCGCAACCAACCCCTGCGTCAGCTTCACCTCTGCCATGGCGCCAAGTTAGCTCAATGGCAGCACCGCCGTCAATCGAGCCGCCGGGGCGCGGGGTTCAGGCGGCGCGCTTCTCCCTGAGCGTCAGCGGCAGGCTCGACACGAGCCGGTGCCCCGCGGGGCCGATCGCCACGCCGGTGGTCGCATCGCCCATGTCGGGCTCAGTGAACACCGAGTACGGCACGCCCGCATCCCACGCACGCCTCCATAGCTCGACGAGCGCGCGCTCGTCCGGTGCTTCCAGCAGAACGATGTTGTTGCTCTGCCCGTGCCACTCGGCAGCGAGCACCGGGTGGTCGAACGCGAACGCGAGCGCCGTGTGCGCGGACTGCGCCGCCCGAGCCCCGGCGGGCAGATCGGCTCTGGTGACGATGAACAGCTTGTCGGACATTGATAGTTCCTTTCTGGTCTATAAGGGTCGGAGCGCGAGGGCGGTGCTGCCCCGCCTACCTCCGGGGTCATTACGCCCGGCGCTCTGCTGATGAGCTACTCGCGCATGGTCGAGGCAAAGGCCGCCGCACGGCCCGCGAGCGGAACGGACGGACATGGGCCTCGGTGCGCGGGGATGGTTTCGAGCCACCGACCTCTGACCCTTTCGAGTCAGCGCTCTCCTCTGAGCTACCCGCGCAGAACGCAAAATGCCCGCGCGGCATTGGGTGCCGGCGGGCGATCTGAACAGCAAGCCCTGTGGCTGACTGTCAATGAGACGAGTGCGTCACGGGAGGCATGATGCGCCCGAGCGTGGAAGCTGTCAAGCGCGTCACGACAGCCACTGCCAGAGGGCGCCAGCCCAGCCGGCGTAGCCGGCGACCGTCGGCTGCACCCTGTCCGGGCCCCGTGGGAGCGTCAGCGCGGTGCCGGTGGGAAAGTACCAGGGCGATGGCCCGCGAGCCCGGACGCCCGTCGCGGGGAGCACGGGCGGCCCGATCCAGACCACCTCGGCGCCCGCAGTTCGGATGCCGCTCAGCAGACCCTTGAGCGCCGCTGCCTGCTTGGCCCGCGCAGAGCTATCGGTTGCCGGCGCATCGAGCGAAACGACCACCAGCGTCGGCTTGAACGTCACGACCTTCGCTGCAAGCTCCGGGCGGCCCACCCATTCGTCGGTGCGTAGCGCCTTGGTGCCGTTCGGGACGAGCACCGCGTCGAATGGCACCTTCTGCTCGCCCGCAAGCGAGCGCAACGGCGGCCCGAGCCCTGTGGCAAACACCCCGCCAACGAGCAGCAGGCGTGTCGCGCCGCCGGGCTGGATCTTCGGTCCACGGCGCACCAGGCGCGCAAGTCCTACGCCCCTGACTACCGCCAGTCCACCGTACAGCCAGCGGCGCTCCATCGTCGCCGGGCAGAGTACCTGCCGCTACGGCGCGACCGCAACTTTTGGGTGCTGAGCCTTGGTGACCGCTGGGCGCCGGCTCACCGCAAGCGCGAGCGTCGAGCCGCACGTGCAGTTCCGTAGCTCCAATGAGCCGCCGTCACCCGCATCCATGTACCCGAGCAGGGGCAGGTCGTCCCACAAGACGGTTTGCCTACAGCAGGTGCAGCAGCGCTTCATGGCGAAGCCGCCTTCGTAGCGCGCTCGATGGTCGTCAGCAAGTCCTCTGCGGCCACCGGGTCGTGCTTCACGGCATCGTGCAGGATCAGCGCCGCGTTCGGCACGTCGTGCCCGCGCACGTAGGCGTTGTTCGCGTCGTACTCCTCGACCACATGTGGCACTCCGCAGTGCAACAGGAACCAATGCCCGCCGTATTCCAGCAGCGCCGTGGAACGGTACTGCTGCAACGGCTTCCGTGCCGCCACGTGCTCGTCGAGCGCCTCTCGGATCAGCCACAGCGACGGAAGGGAGCCAAGCATGGCTCCCGCCAAAGCAGCCACCGCCGCGCGCCGGTCTAGCGCGGCCTGCGCTGCACTCACCGCCGACATTCTGGAGGCCCTGCTACGCCGTGCCGCTCTCGCAGCAGGGACGCGCACTTGTTCAGCGCCAGGTGCGAGACAACCACGTGAGAGCCCAGCGCCATGCCAAATTCGTGCTCCCACAGATCCCAACCCTTGTCGTTCTCCCCGAGGAACGTCCTTAGCTCTTGCTCGTGCTCGCTGTAATTCTCTGCTGCTTTGCGAAGCAGGGCCACCGCGCGCGCGTCATAGCCTTCCTGCTCCCACTCGTCGGCGCGCTCCCGCAATTCCTGTTCCGCCAGCCGTGGCACGTACGCCATGACGCCCTCTCGGGCGCCCCCCGCGCCGATCGTGGCCTTCTGCGCCACGTAGTAGTCGAGGTCGGTGCAGTCGGCCATCCAGCGGAGCCGACTCCAGGCGTCCGCGTGGTCCCCGTAGTGCGCGAAGCGCGCCGTATCGAAGTCGCCGTGTACGATGAGCGAGCCGCCGATGCCAGCGATCACCTCGCAGCGGTGAATGAACGTGTGCGGCTGACCGATGCACCAGCGCGCGCCACGGCCCTCGTCCCAGTACGTCTCACCGAGGAGGACGTGCTCCGTCAGCCACTTCATGCTGTCCCACTGCATCTTCCGCATGTACTCGTTGTGGTCGCTCATACCCCGTCCCTTTTTTTCCGCGCGACTTCCTCGCGCACTATTTGTGAGTGCCGCTCGCCGTAGCCCTTCGGGTCCGCCTTGTGGGCGCGCTGCACCATCTTCTGCTCGTCCTCGGTGAGCCCGCCTCCCGTGAACGACTTGAGCATGAGGCGTTCGATCTTGCTCCACTCGACCGTCGGCTTGCTCACGCGCGCCTCCGCAGCCGCCGGGCGATCCGTACCCCGCGCACGGCTGCCAGAACCTTCCGCGCATCGTCGCCTCCCGACACCGCGTCGGACAGGCGGCCCTGGCGCACTAGCAGAGCAAGCCGCAGACAGCCGTCGTGCTCCGGCATCGCCTGGCCCGACAGCGCGGCCATCGCGCGCTCCGCATCTACGTCGGCGAACGCGCTCGGATGAGCGTGGAAGGCGAGGTGTCCTTCGTCGTCCATGGTCACGACGTGCATCGCGTCGCCGCAGCGAACCCGGTAGCGTCCGCTCACGCTGCCGCCGCCTTCCCTTTGGCGTCACGGATCAACAGCACGCGCTTCGCGTACGGCGGCGGGGGACAGGAATCTGCCCAGCCCTTGGCGGGGTCGAGGACGCCGATCACAAGCTGGCATCCCCGCGGGGGCTCCGCCGGCCACGGCGTGTAGCCGTCGGTGAGAACGATGATCACCTTGCTTTTGATCTTCTGCGCCGCCGCGATGCCGACGCCCATGTCCGTGCCGCCGCCGCCGGCAAGCTCAACCTTCAGAGCGTTCGATATGCGCTGCACGCCGCCGTGAACCTTGGCGTCGCAGCACAGAACCGGAATCTTGCGCTGGCCCACGGCGCGCAGGATGCCCTGCACCTCGCGCAGCGCGCGCCCGAGCATGTCGCCACCCATCGAGCCCGACGTGTCGAGCACCACGGTCGCCTCCGGGCACGGACGCACCAGCGCGGGCATGAGCACCCCGCCGAAGCTGCCGCGACGGCTCACCTTGGTGTACGAGTAGTCCACCGCGCCGCGCGCCATGGTGACGGCGTTCTTCACCAGCGCGGATAGCTCGCGCTCCCACGGCACGATGGCGGGCTCCAGCATCGTTTCTGCCCAGCGCTTCCAGCCCGCTGGCACGCTGCCAGGGTTGCGCGCGGCCGCAGACTGAATCTCCGCGGCCACCTGGCGACGGAGCATGTCGCCCTCGGCCTCGCCCATGCCGGGCGCTTTGGTCGCGCCGCCGGGCGCCGGTAGCTCGTACGGCCGCGCGACGCCGTGCGCGCCGCTGCCGCAATCGCACTTGTCCGGCGGACCGCCGCTCACCTTGCCAGGCTTGCTCCCCTTGCCTGGTTTACCGGCGCCCTGTCCCGGCTGCGCCTTGCCGCTGCCACCCCCGCTGCCGCCTCCGCTGCCGCCTCCGCCCTTGGGCGGCGGGTTCGCCAGCAGCATCTGGTAGTATTCCTCCCACATTTTGCCGTTGGGGAAACCGAACGCCGCGGGCGTGTGCGGGTTGCCGGGCAGGTCGAGTTTCTCCTCAATCAGGTCGTCGTTGATTTCGCAGTCTTCGGCGCTGTTGATGCGCTCGGCGACCTCCTCGATCTGGTCGAACGGCGCCTGTTTGATGAGGTGTTCCGCGCGCTCGTGGTGCTTGCGGAGCCAGTGACCTAGCTCGTGCACCAGCACGTTGGCGCACTGGTCGGGGGTCCACTGCTCCCCTGACGCTGTGCCGCTGGTGCCGATGCGGGCCGGATTGATGTAGACCCGGCCGTGCTTGTCCACGGCCATCGTCTCCGTGCGCGGCTCGGCAACTAGGTGCATCGCGAACAGGGCCGTCGCGAAATAGGGCCGCTTGTGCGCAGCCAGGAATCGAACGGTGGCGATCTTTGTGTTGTCGTCCATGATCGTGTGGTCCTACGTCAGATCCAGCGCGTAGCTTCCTCGGCCAGTTCGTAGCCACGGCGGCGAGCGCGTTCGAGGCCGAGCAGGATGCGCGTGGCCGCCTCGACGTTCGTACCAACCCGGTGCGCCAGGGCGGCGGCGGCGGGCGGAACGTCGAAGTACGGTCGCGGCCGCCCCTGCGCAGGGAGCACCGTCACGAGCGGCTCCATGCCCGTGCCCGGAGACTCAGATGCCAGGTGGACCCGAGCCGTCACCCCGCGGAGCAGCGCGATCCGCACGTAGTTGCGCCCGGTCTTGCCGTCCTGTAGCAACCCGATGCCGGCGCGTAAGCCCGCGTCTCGCAGCCCGAGACGGACCCCACGGAAGACTGTCAGTCCCCGGGTGATGAGCGCCAGGATCGGTTCGGTCCCCTGACCGCCGCCCAGGGCCGAGGCGGCGACCTCGCGCTCCAGGTTCTTGCGCATCAGCCGGCGCTCCGTGCGGTCACAAGCTCCCACCCGGCCGGTGCGCAGTACCAGACGGTGCCCGTGGCCACGTCGATGGCCACGTCTCCCACGCTCATGGAGCGCACTCGGAGCTTGCAGCACGTCTCCGTGCCGTCCACGCAGTTCATTTCGCGAAACAGCGCCTCCAGATCGGACGCCTCGACCTCGCCTACCTCCCGGTAGTCGGTCAGATCCACGTTCGCAGGGTCCGCGCCGGGAGGCGGCATGTCCAGGCGGTACATCACGGTGTAGGTCGTCATGGTGATCTCCCTCAGATCAGCCCCGCCACCTTGAGCAGGGGCACGAACGCCGACACCTCTTTCGGTAGCCGCGTGTCGGGCGGCCGGTGCTGCGCGAGCAGGCGTGCCGACGACGCCGCCACGTCCGGGCGCCCCTGAGCGGTCGCCTTGGCAAGCACGGCCCACGCAGCGTTCCAGCGCTTGGGCGTGTTGTTGGCGAGCACGGCGCCGACCACCGCCGTCAGCACGGCAAACGCGCGGTCGCCACGCTCGGGCAGCTTCAGGCTCGCAGGGTCCGCGAGCACCGCCTCGGGATCGGGCAGGTCAAGTTCGCCCACGTAGGTGAGGAATTCGCGAGCCGCGCCGGGGCCGACGCAGCCCTCGACGCACTTGACCAGCACGTCGTGCGGCAGCGCTCCGCTGGTGTCGCCGACTCCGTAGCCGAGCGAACGACAAGCCGCCAGGAGCCGCTCCGCTTGCGTCCATGACCGCATCGAGGGGAACGGCTTGGAGCGCAGCGCGGCTTCGGCGGGCATCTTGCAGATCGCGTCAGGCTTCGCGTTCGCAAACGCGGCGACCAGGGTGCGCGCCCACAGGAGGTGCTTCTCCCAGTCCGCCGGAAGCGACGGGCCCGCGTCGGGCGCCGGGAAACCGGCAATGTGCTGCTGGTTCCACCACTCGACCGGCATGTCCCAGCCGAGGTGGCAAAATCGGTTGCTGAGCGGCGCGCTCAGTTCGTAGCCCGACTCGGCAATATCCGCCGGGTTCATGGCCACGACAGTGGCCAGGTTCTGGATCTTCGTCTCGCCCCACACGCCGTCGAGCACCCCGCGCATCGTCGCGGATCGCGTCGCGGGCGCGCCGTTGCTGAACTCGTCGAGGAACAGGCCGGGGCGCTTCGCCAGAGCCAGCCGCGCCACCCAACCAACCGGCAACATCCAGACGCCGGCAGGCCGCACGATGTGCCGGCCGGCGTCGTCCATTATGGCCGCTTGCGGCACGGGGTAGCCTCCGTACTCGGGCGGTTCGTGCAGCGCGACGATCGACACCTGATAGTCGTCGCAGAAGGCGCTGAACAGCGCCTGGATTATGGCGGTCTTGCCCTCGCCCACGCCGCCCTCCAGCAGGGCGGGCACCCGCGTCTGAATGCAAATGGCCAGCGCCTTGATCGTTGCGTCGAAGTTCATCGTGTCCCTTTCGATTCCGTTCCGTTGCCTCAGACGGCAGCAGTGCTGCCAGCATTCATCAGCCGAGCCGCGCAGTCCAGCGCGTCCGCGCCCGGGTCGCCCAGCACGCGCCACACGACGGTGGCCACCGGCAGGCTCGGGCGACGGGACCAGTCCCGAATGTCCGCCGCCGCCTCGGCCAGTTCCGCCGCCGCCAGGCCGTGGCGCAGGGCCACCGCCGCGATCCGTTCCGCGTCCTCCGCGGGGAGGGTCGCCGGGGTGCCTCGGCGCAGGGCCCGTTCCAGTGCGTTCAGTGTTGCCATGTTCGTCTCCCGTCCTACGGTCGGCTCCGCGCCGATCTTCCCATGGACGGCAGCAGTGCTGCTATTATTCACTGGCGGCACCGGCACGGGGACTTCCATGCCAGGTAGGCAGGGCTGCCGGGACGGGTTTGCCACGCTGCCAGTGGTAGCAGCGCTGCCACCCGCCCGCAAGGGCTCTAGAGGGAGTCGAACGCCGGGAGACGCTGGAAGCTCGGTGCAGCCTTGGGCGCGGGCAGCGGCGGGAGCACCCGTACAGCGTCCGGTATCCCGTCCCCGTCGGAGGCTGGAGCGCGGCTCACGTGCGGGGGGCGGCGCAGCGGAAGCGTCCCCGCTGCCGGCGGTGTCGTCGCCACAGCAGTCGGCGCCGGCTCGGGCGACGAGGAGGCAGGCGCGGGGCGTGCCACGGCGGCAGCCTGGGGCGTCTCGGTGCGCTGCACCGCTTCCTTGAACCCTTGCACGTACGCGCGTAGCTCCACGTCGTCGTCGTGCAGTTTCTGGATCTGCTCGTCCTGCTTGGCGATACGCGACGCGATCACCGAGTACACCTTGCGCGTCGCCACAAGCTCCGCCTGCGCCGAGCTATCGGTGCAGCTTTTGACCGCCGTGGCCAGGCCGGCGAGCGCGGTGACGATCGCTACGAGGTGCTTCGTGTTGTCGCGGGTGAGCACCAGGGCACCTAGAAGATTGCGCCGGCCGGGATCAAATGCAGCGCCTGGAGCAGGCCGTACAGAGCGCCCTTGAAGTCGGCGTAGTGCGACGTAGCGGTAGCGGGAGCAGCCATCGCCTCGAACAGCTTGTTGCCGGCCGACGCTGCGTCGAGGTGAGCGTGCCCCTGCTCCACCGGAACCAGCACCGGACCATCCATGTATCCGATCGACCAGTACACGTCGATCGAGATCCCCGCCGGGTTGTTCAGCGGCATGTTCAAAACGACCTGATCGATGGTCACGTGATCCACGGTGCGCTCTGCGGTCACCTCCACGCGCGCCGTGTTGATCAGCAGCGTCTGCGTGACGGGCTTCGTTTCCGGGTCTGCGATGACGTAGGGCATGACTCACTCCCATCCGTAGTCGAGCGTGATCAGGTTCTGGATGACGCCTGCCGTGCCGACGGTGCCGTAATACTTCTTCGCCACCGCGACAAACTCTCCGGGGTTGACGTACACCGGCTCTGTGAGCTTCACGTCGATCACACCGAACGATGTATTCACGGCCTGCGCGGCGGTGACCGCTTGCTGCCCGAGCACGACTCGACGCGGCGCCTTGGTCGTTGCCGTCACCATGGAGCCCGTCTCCGCTGTGGCGAGCGACACGGCGGTGTGCCCGAAGTTGAGGGTCCAGATCGCGTTGGATGGACCTCCGGCCAGCACGGTGGATACGAATCCTTCGATGCGTACCCCGTGGATGCGCAGGCGCCGCCCCTGCACCGTGGTGGAACCCGCCGGGTTCTGGAACGACATGATGATGCCGTCCACGTTCAGCGCGAGCGTAAATAGCTCCTGAAACTGCCCACCGAGCCCGCTGCCGAGCGCGGCGGTCGTGTTCGTCGGCACCACGCCCGCAGTCGGTGCCAGGTTGTTCGTGTAGTTCGCGAGCGACCCCATCGTGTTGCCGCTGAGCCCTTGGTACGAGCCGAGGACGCGGTTGCCGATGACGCCGAGGTTCTCGGCGATGTTCGGCCCCATGAAGCCGACGGTGTATCCCCAGAAGCTTGCCTGAAGCGAGCCGCCCGCGCCGCCCGCCGCAATCGCGTGACGGAAAGACCACGGGAGCGCCATCGACCGGAACGGTTGCGGAAGCCCAGAGGGGACCGGAATCGATCCGTACAGCACGTCGTTGATGTAGAACATCACGCTGACGTTGCTGATCATGATCTGGAAGCGGTACACATCGCTGTTCGTGTAAACGAACGTGCCGGTGCCTCCTGAGAGCGGAAACACAGCCGTGGTCGTTTCGACGCCGTTGTTGCTGGTGACGCCCTGCAACCCAGCCGAAGTGAGGCGGAAAAACGCTCCGTCGAGCGGAGCGAATTGCGTGGTGGCACCTCGCTGGAACAGGCCGAAGTCGATGGTGACGTTCGACTGTGGCTGCGCCGAAAAGCTCACGTTCGTGTTGACGAACATGGGCTTGGAGTAGTCGTACTGGAACATCGCGACGGTGCCGAAGGTGCAGCCGGTCGATGCCGTGTTGATGTTGCCGCTGTTCGTGAGGATGCCGTTCGCGCCGATCGTTGCCGTCAGCGTCGTGAACGTGAACGTGTGCTTGCCGGTGTTCTGCGCGCCGTAGTTGAAGTTCTCAATGTCGAGCAGATGATCCAGCGACTCTCGCAGCCTGGAGCGCGTGTCCGTCTGAGGAGCCAGCACGGACCGCGTGCCAGTTGCTGCGCCCGCGTCGTTCTCGCTGGAGAGGCAGACGAAGCCGGCCTGCGACTGCGTCGTCGGCGTGTGCACTTCCAGTTGGAAGTTGCTGTTGACGTTCGCCTTGTTCGGTGTACTCGCGCCGGAGTCGATGGCTGCCATGGTGAAATTCCTTCAGAGGTCAACGGTGTAGTATACCACGCGCTTCCCGACTACCGAGCCGGTCAGGCACACCGCGTAGAGGATGAATGAGCCGACGCCGGCTTCCGCCGTGAACTGGATGCCGTCCCACTGCCCATCGCCCTGGGTCCGCCCGGTTGCCGTCTTGCCGCCTAGTACCGGACGGATCTTTGACGTGGCGGTCGAGAGCGCCTCCACAATGAGAAACTGCGCATCGGTCACCGGCTTGGTGCCAAAGTCCACTTCGATTTCGATCGGGCACGCGGCGTCCGCTGGAACCCATGGGCCGCCGTTCGTCGAGCGGTAGAACCGACCGGTCACCGTGTCGTAGTAGAAGCGCGTGTGGTTCGCGACCGACACCGGAGGCGCCGTGGCGAGCCCCGTGTAGTCCGGCACCATCACGCCGTCGTTCGGGACGTTCGCGGCGGCGGGGCTGGACAGCACAAACTGGTAGCCGACCTGCGCCATCACCTCGTCGAGCACCGACAGTTGCGTATCGTCGGCCAGGACAACGTCCACTTCCGGGGCGCCGCCCAGCAGACCCAACGACGCGCCGGGGTCAACCGTGGTCTGGATTTCGTACAGCGTGACCGCTGCAATCTGCTTGTAGCGATGCGTGCTCACGGCGCCACCTCCAGCGTTACTTCGATGCGGCTGGGCGAAGTGGCCACCGACGCGGCCTTGGTGACCTCAATATCGATCAGATCGCCCTGAACGACCGCGACGCTGTCCACCAGATCCTGGCCGTTGGCCGTGGTGCTCGCGATGCTCACGCTGAGCGCAGTCGCGACACCGTTGACACGTACGGTGTAGACGATCGCGGCGCCGTTGCCAGCGGGTCCGTTCTGCCGGACGTGAAGGTTCTTCAGCGTGCCCGTGGCGAACGGAAACCGAAGCTGCACGATCGCTGCTACCAGCGGAGCGGTCGCTGTTTCGTACCCGGGCTCCAGGTATCGAGTAGCGGTCGTCGCGGCGACCGACGAATTGCCCCAGAACAGGATGCCTGACGACTGCGAAGGCCCCGTGGGCCCAGTTGTACCGGTGTTGCCCGTTGGGCCCGTGTTGCCCGTCGGTCCTGTCGGTCCTGTCGGTCCCGTGTTGCCCGTCGGTCCGGTGTTGCCCGTCGGGCCTGTCGGTCCTGTCGGTCCGGTGTTGCCAGTCGGTCCGGTGTTGCCAGTCGGGCCTGTGTTGCCAGTCGGCCCCGTGTCGCCCTGCGCGCCGGTGGGACCGGTCGGGCCCGTGTCGCCCGTCGGACCGGTGTCGCCCTGCGCGCCGGTGGGACCGGTCGGGCCCGTGTCGCCCGTCGGACCGGTGTCGCCCTGCGCGCCGGTGGGACCGGTCGGGCCCGTGTCGCCCGTCGGGCCCGTGTCGCCCGTCGGGCCCGTGTCGCCCGTCGGGCCCGTCGGTCCGGTGTTGCCAGTCGGCCCCGTGTCGCCCTGCGCGCCCGTCGGCCCCGTGTCGCCCTGCGCGCCGGTGGGACCGGTCGGGCCCGTGTCGCCCGTCGGCCCGGTGTCGCCCTGCGCGCCGGTGGGACCGGTCGGGCCCGTGTCGCCCGTCGGCCCGGTGTCGCCCTGCGCGCCAGTGGGGCCGGTCGGGCCCGTCACGGTCGAGGGTGCACCCGTCGGTCCAGTGGGCCCGGTTCCGACCGCTCCGGTGGGGCCCGTAGCACCGGTCGATCCGGTGTTGGCCGCGGCGCCCATCGCGCCCGTCGGCCCCGTCGGCCCGGTCGGCCCGGTCGGCCCGGTAGAGCCCGGATCCCTCGGATCCAGAAATGGCGTGCCGCCGTGATCTTTCGGAAGCTGAGACACCTGATGCGGAGCCTACAGTGAAGGGCCTACCGAACGCTACTTTCTGGCGGGCTCAAGGCTCTCCCAGCACGGTATCGGCCGTCACTGCCACAAGTTCCTGGGCTCCACCGCGGTTGCCCAGATAGGCGTAGCTGCCGACGATCGTGCAATCGTCCAGAATGTTCCCGTACACGAACACCTGGGCCAGCACCGGGGCCGACACGTCCGCCACATCGAAAGCCCACAGGGAAGCCGGGTTGAAGTCTTGGGCGTTCATCGGGACGACCAGCAGAGTTTTCTCTCCCCACGACACTAGCCGGATCGGCGTGTCGTCGCCCGCCACGCTGCACGGGAGCGTGGTCACGAGAGCGGGGGCCATGACGTTACCGATGCCGATGACGTAGATCACCTGGCTGCTCGTCGTCGCGAGGTACACGATCCTGCGAGCCGCATCGACGACCATGCGGCGAATGTTTCCGCTGAGCGCCAGGAAGCCGACCAGCACTGGTGTCGCAAGAACGGTGAGGTCGTAAACCTCCAGGCGCCCCGTCGTGATGTTCGACGCGAGCACGTACGGCCACAGCGTCGTGTCCACCGCCATGAATGACCCGGCTACGCTTGCCAGGATCGCCATCGCACCGGGCAGCGTCACGTCCACCACGCGCAGCCCACTGCCAGCCGACTGCGCGACGACCGCAGTGGTTCCAGACGGAGAAAGAGCCAAACTGTAAACCTGACCATCCAGGTTGACTGAACCGAGATTCGTCGGCGCAGCGGAAACCGATATATCCACCGCGCGCAGCGTCTGCGGCAACGGTCCGTTTGCGACAGCAAACAGCGTGGTGCCAGCGACCTGAATATCCTCGACCGAGAACCAGACGAAGCTCGGTGAGCCGGTGAAGCTGAGCCGCTTCGGGTGCGCGGGGTCAGTCGTAATATCGTAACACTCCAGCCCGTACGGCTTGTTTGGGGAGCCGCCTGCGCCGAAATTCACGACCCAGAGTCGGCCGGACCCATCGAGGCGCTGCTGCGCCGGTTTGCCGCCAGCCGTAGGAATGATGCTCGTGATTCCCATGGCGCTCACCACTCCACGACGATCAGACCCGCTGATCCGTTGCTGCCTGCCGCACCCGCTGCACCCAGCCCTCCCGTCGTCGATCCCGCGCCGCCGCCGCCGCCGCCACCACCGCCGCCACCGCCACCGCCGTTCACGCCAGCGGCAGGCGTAGTCCCGGCCGTACCCGCGCCGCCCGCGCCTGCCGCGTTGCCCGCACCTCCTGCGCCGCCGTTACCGCCAGCCGGCGTGGTGAGCGCCGCACCGGCGGGATGGCCGAAGTCGCCCCAGCCGCCAGCGCCGGCCGCGCCGCCGCCGCCGCCGCCGCCGTGAGTAGCTCCACCCGCTGCGCCACCCGTTCCGTTTGTTCCGCCACCGACGACGTTGGTGCCGAACAGCAACATGCGCGACAGGTTGGGCGTGCCTACCGGCGTCACTCCAGCGACACCGGGCCCACCGCCTGCGCCCGCGCCGTTGTTGCTATTGCCACCGATGGACAGCGCCCCGTATCCGGTGCTCGCGCCTGGGTTGCCGCCTGCCTGTGCCGGTCCTCCCGCGACAGCCGTGCCGGCACCGGCGCTGGTGCCTGCCGCAGCGGGCCCAGCTTGAGAAGCCGATCCGAACACGAGGGTATCGAAACTCGACGGAGTGCCTGCACCGCCAGAGCCGCCTACCCCTCCGGGCGCTACGCCCCCGGCTCCGCCTACCCCTCCCGGGCCTATCACGATCGGCAGCACCGCGGCTGGTACCACATCCACATCGTACGGGCCGATCAGTTGCGCCGATCCTCCGCCCGAGCCCGCGCGCCCGGCGCCGCCGCCGCCGCCCGTGGCTCCACCGAAGCCGTTGTTGCCTGCGCCAGCGCCGCTGCCACCCGGTGCGCCAGGGCGGCCGTAGACACGCACTTTGGTGACACCAGCGGGCACAATGAACGACCCGTCGGCGGAAAAGACCTGGGTGTTGGAAAACGCCGACGCGCCGGTCGGCCCCGTCGGTCCTGTCGGCCCGGTATCGCCTTGCGCGCCAGTGGGCCCCGTCGGGCCCGTCACAGTCGATGGCGCACCCGTCGGTCCAGTGGGTCCGGTTCCGACCGATCCGGTGGGGCCCGTAGCGCCGGTGTTGGCCGCGGCGCCCATCGCGCCAGTCGGCCCCGACGGACCCGTTGGCCCGGTCGGCCCCGTGGAGCCCGGATCCCTCGGATCCAGAAATGGCGTGCCGCCGTGATCTTTCGGAAGCTGAGACACCTGATGCGGAGCCTACAGCAGCTAGCCCGCTGGGCGCTACTTTCGGGCGCCCGAGAGAAAGTTCTCCAGCCCAGCAGGCTCGATCAGCCCAAGCAGAACCCGGCGCTCCGCGACCAAATCTGCCCACGCAAGCTCCTGCCACGGCTTGCCCAGCGTGATTCTAGCTTCCGGGCGGTACGGCAAAATGACGCCGATGCCGTAGTCGGTGTTGACCACGCGCACGGTGTGCTCGCCCTCAGACCGCAGACGCGCCACTGCCTTCCAGCAGTCGCCCGTCCACTCGCTCTGCACGGGCGGCACGCGCTGCATCGCTTCGGTGCTCGGGTTGCAGTCGTGCAAACAGATCGCGCCGTACGGGGCGAGCACACTGAGCGCGCCCTGCACGTCGCGGTAGACCTGCTCTGCCGTGTGGTCGCCGTCAATGAAAATGAGGTTGAACTTGTGGCCGTGTGCTCTCTGCTCCGCGAAGAAGGCGTCCGATGTGCGCGCTACGAATATGCTTGCCGCTTTTACGCCTTCGGTCCGCGGCTCGGGGTCCACGCCCCACTTCTCGGAGACGTTCACACGGCTCATGCACGACCCATCAGACACGCCGATTTCGAGGTAGCGCCCCATCACGGTCCCGTCCGCGCGAATCCAGCCGAGGCAAAGTTCGCTGGCCACCGCGTTCAGAATGTCCCAGCGCATCAGCATCTGCACCACTCGCTTTCGCTCGCTCCACCCAGCGGCAGGCGCGCCTCGGAACGGAACGGCGCACGCGCTCTCAGCGGTTGGCCAGACCATGTTCGTGTCGTCCGGGCACCACTTCGCCATGAAGTAGTGGCGGTTGCGCTCGCGTCCCTCCCGCAGCCACTCCGGGTCGCCCAGCGTGCGCGTGGTCGCCCATCCGACGTGCGTGATGGACTGCGCCGCAATGACGTGCGGCACGATGCCAGCGCGGCGCATCCGTAGCTCGTAGTCGTTGTCCTCGTAGTACGCCGGCCAGAAGTTTTCATCGTACCAGCCGACGCGCCGCGTGCACTCCGAACTCTGTGCGAAGCACGCCCATCCGTCCGCTGTAGCAAAAGGGTGCGTTGCCAGGGCGCCCACCAGATCCTCGAAAGCGCGCTGGCCAAGCGACACGTCGTCGTTCGCAATCACCAGTCCCTCGTCGAGCGTGCGTTCCAGCATCCAGTTCCAGCTTGCCGCGACGCCCAGGTTCCGACCCGGGCGATAAAGCTCGACGCTGGCGCCCCGCGCCGCAGCAAGATCCATCCATGGGTGCCGCTTCGACGAGCCATCGTATGCGTCGCCGTTGTCCACGATGAGATAGCCCGTGGGCTTGAGCGATCCCTGCTCCGCCGAAAGGCAGAGTGCGTCCAGGCCCGCTTGATTCGCCAGCGTCGGCACGCCGAGCTTCACGATGGCACCACTACCAGCATCGAGGCGACCGTTTCTGACGCAATCTCCACCCACGCAGCTTCGCGATCTTCCACTCCATACGTGACGATCAGATCGTCGTGATGGCGCGCAAGCCCCGCGGCGTACTCGATACACGCACCGGCCGTGCCCTGGCGCTCCCAGGTGAAGGGCCGGGAGTACCGGGTGACGGTGAGCGTGTCGTCCGCAATCTCGACGAAACGGTGAGCGTAGACGCTGTACGCCCACTGGCCGTCGCTGCCGAGCATGTACGCCGTCTCGTGCACGAGCATGAGCCAGTGACCGTCCTCCCACGGCACGGGAGTCGTGCTGCCCTTCCAGCGGCTCGCGTTGAACGGCGGCGTCCAGCGCTGCTCCTCCATCCACGAGCCCGTCTCAGGGTCTACACGCAGCACCACGAACGGGTCGTAGCTGTAGATCAGAAACAGGCCCCCGCGCCTTGACCACGGCACCCAGTTTTTCTCGCGAGCGCCCTCTCCCTGCTGGCCGTAGTCGAGCCGTGTCACACGCTCGACGCCGCAGAGGTCCGGCGTCATCAGGCCGAGCACGACGCGCGGCCAACCGCCGGATCCGGGTACCTGGCAGCATGTCGCCGTGAACCAGACGCGGCCCTCGTGGCGTACCCAGCGCACGTCCTCCAGGCCGTTGATCCGCGTCTCGTTCCACCCCTCGGGCATCACCAGATCCACTTCCCAAGGCTGCGTGAGCGCGCCGTCTTTCGGGTTCCACGCGAGCACCGCGCCGCGCGTGCGAAACACGCCACCGGCCGCATCGTAGTGCCGACCGTTCGTCTGCTTGTAGTTCACGAGCCGCACGTGGGCCAGGTAGTGAAAGCCGTGCTGCACGATCGTCGGGTTCGTGCCCCAGTACGGCATCCCGTACTTCGCATCGAGCCCTTCAGGGATGGGAAACCGGCCGCTCCGCTTCACCGGCGGGTTCCGTAGGTAGAACGTCTGGTTGCGCGCAATCGAATCGTAGAAGCTCGACGGGTGCCCTCTCTGCGCCAGCAAGGTATCGGCTGCGGTCATCCCGCGCGCCGGCTTGCCGCAGTAGTAGGCGGTGATGGCGATTTCCTCCAGCGGTCTACTGCGGTGCGACGGCTCGTCCACAAACAGCGCGTCGCTGTGCGGGTAGGGGATCTGCGCCGCGCGCTCCGCCAGCATGAGCGCCAGGTGGTTCTTGCCCTTGTGTCGGTAGTGCGTCGCGAGCGCCACGAGCGGTTCCGCACGGTGCGGACGGCGCTCCCAGGCGTCCAGCAGCGCCGCCGCGCCCTCCGCGTGCGCTCCATCCTTCAGCTTCGCCTCGCCGTAGCGCATCGCGGCGAACCATGCCTCCTCCTCGTACCCGCCGCCGCGCATCCGCTTGGCGTACCAGTCGGCTGCCTCCGCGAAGCGACCCGAGTAGAACAGCGCCTGCGCGAGGTAGAACTGGTAGCGGACGTTCTCCGGCTCGGCCTGGAGGCCCTCGGTCAGCATCCGAATGTCGCGCTCCGTCTTGTCGCCCTTCGAGCCGCCGTCGCCGCGGTCGTCGAGCCAGAGCGTTTCCAGTCGCTCGGGCTTTGCATCGGGCTGCGGGGACCAGTATTCGTGCGTCACCCCGATACACCGCCACTCATGGTCGAGCCGCGCGAGCCGCGTGTTGTAGTACCGGAGCCCACCCTCGACCTGCGCGAGGTGGTAGTGCGGCCCGGTAAGCTGCGCGAGGTCAAAGCCGTCGGCCTTGAGCACGTGGTCGGCGTCGAGAAACAGTAGGTAGGTCGTAGTAGCCGACCACGCTTGATCGGCAGCAAACTGCCGCGCGGACATAGACGCACCGGTTCGCGTCACACCGAAGTTCACCCAGACGTGCGCGTCGATGCGACCGGGCTTGCCGTGACGGGTCACGGCGGCCAACGCGGCGTCCCGCGTTCCGTCCGTCGAGCCCGTGTCGCAGATCACGTACCCGTCCACGAGGGGCAGCGCGGCGTCCAGGCACCGCCCGATGATGGCAGCCTCATTCTTCACGATCATGCAGAGCACAATCCGGGTCGTCGTCGTCATGGCGTCATTGATAGCAGTTGCGGCAGTCTACGCCTACAGCATTTACCTGACCGATCGAGGTGGAGGGGGCAGGGGCCTAGTATCCGTCGCTCGGCGTCGAGCGATCATCACCGTGTCGCAGCGATCCGCGCGGCATTCCAGTATCTCCAGGTCGCTGAACAGCCAGTTCATGCCATCCGGCCAAACGCGCCAGCAGTCCACCGGATGCCGGTGCTCCGGGGCGCCGGACATGCCGTGCGGAACGATGATGCACAACATTCCACCCGGCTTCGTCAGCGCAACGCACTGGTCCGCCCACGTGTGCAGGTTCTGAACGTGCTCCATGCAACTTCCAGAAATTACCACGTCGAAGGTGTCGCTCCCGAAGTAGTCGGGGGCGACGACGCGATCGACGTTTGGCCCTGGCACAATATCCAGCCCCACGTACTCGCAGTGGGCGAAGATCGCGCGGAATGTCCCGTTCACGTCGTACGAACCCACGTCAGCAACACGACAGGAAACCGTGACGTGCTTGCTCGCGAAGTCGGCCATGGCCGAGTAGGATTCTGGGTGCATTACTGCCACTGATAGCAGTTCTGGCACCCCGTGGCTAGTCCTGCTTCACGCCCCAGAAATACAGATCCTTGTCCGTATCGTTCGCCGTGAATTCGTAGGCTCCGAAGACCGCGAGGTCGATCGCTTCGCGCACGTCCGCCTCGGTCAGGTTCCGGTAGTAGTCCTGCCAGCCGGCACGGTTCGCGGTCAGCGGCGAGGTGCCGGGATGCGCACGGCGCGTGCCGTGCTCGGGGCGTCCCGTCGTTGCGCACGAGAAGAACAGGAGCCCGCCAGAGCGCAGCATCCGCACGATGTTACGCAGGCTGGCCGCGTAGTGCGGATCGTGCTCGAAACACTCCGTCGAGACGATCACGTCGAACGCGCCGTCGGCGAGCTTCAGGTTGTGGATTGCGCTCACCAGATCCACGTTCCGGCCGGGCCCGAGGTCCACACCGGTGTACTTCCCGCCGGAGAACAGCGGCCGGTTCGTTCCGTTTACGTCCAGGCTGCCGCAGTCGAGCACCGTCATGCCAGTGAAGTAGGCCGGAAACCGGGCCTTCACGCGCTCGCAGAATTCCTGCTGGGATCGATGGGCCATCTGGGTTCCCGAAAAGTAGACCATTCGGGGGCTCGCTGGTAGCGTTTCGGTCATGCGCTACGTTCCCACACACACGTCGAAGCGTCCCGGCCGGCCTGAAGGCACCCCCGACCGAATCCGCCGCAGGGTCCACATGGAGGAAGCCCGTCACCGTGAGCAGGAGCGCCCGTTCGAGCCCGAGGCGCAGCGGGAGAGCTACGCGCAGCCGCACCACTTCGCGGTGAACGACGTGTCGTGGCGCGAGAAGGCCAAGCGCATCATCGCGGAGCTATCCCGGCAGTCCTACGACCAGGCGCAGAGACTGTCCGGGGGCGGCAAGGCCAAGCGACACCGTCCCTACTCGATCCCCGAAGCCGCGCAGCGCCTTGTCGAGGCTCTCGACCGGAATGACGAGGAGGCGGCGAAAGCCATCTTCCTGTACGACTACGATGCGCAGCAGGCGCAGCGCTCCGCGGCTCACCACGAGCCGAACGCCGGGCACTCCTCCGGCCGCGCGCTACACCTGCCCGGACACGCTGGCCACACCCTATGCGGCGAGGAGGCCCACGCCGCAACGCTCGTCCCGTCCGTGACGGACAGCACCTGCTACTACTGCAACCGGGAGTGGGAGCGGCAGTACGAGCGAGGGCATACGCCTAACGCGCCGTACGCCCCCGCCGAAATGGACCGTCACGCCGCGACCGATCTGGTGCTGTTCATCGAGAACACGGCCGACCTGTCGCTCGACGGCCCGCACGGGCAGGGCCGCAGCGTGCTCTTGAACGCGCTCCGCAAGTTCCGCAAGGGCACGTACGACCCCGCGCAGGCCGTGCGGCTGTTTGAGTACCTCACCGAGTCTGGCGCCCGCCGCTACGTGCAGGAGAACCGCTCGTCGCTGCCGTGGAACCAGATGTTCAGCGTGGCGACACGAAGGGAGGCCGCGCGCCAGCTTTCGGAGAGCTTCCGTTCCTCCGCCGAGAAGGGCGAGTACGACGAAGTGGACACGCGCATCGGCGCGCGGTGAGAGTCAGCGCCCGTAGATGTAGTCGATGATGCTGCGCTTCCCTGGCAGCACATCGTGGTAGTCGTCGTAGAGCTTCCGTAGACCGTTCCGCAGCACGGCATCGGTGCCCCCGTAGCGCGCTGCCAAGGCGGCGTAGGCGCCACTGTTTGCTGTGCGGCCGCTCAGGTGCGCGCAGCGAACAGGAACCACCCATGTTTGGGCCCCCCGACGCATCACTTCCAGCGACAATGCGTAGTCGATGCAGTGATACGGAAACGGCCACCACTCGAAGCCCCCGAGGTCGTCGAGGAACGTCAGCCGAGCGATCATCGCGAACGAGTCGAGAACCGCGACGCGCGCTGGAACGTCGATACGTCGGCCGTGGATTTCTGCGTCCACTAGGTTCGACACGAAGTCCTGTCGGTGGAGGTGGTTGGGTTTCAACGAGAGTCCGGTTGCTCCGCCGAATCCAGTGAGCAGCACATTCGGATCCGCCATGACCGCCCGGATCGCGTCGTCCCAGCCCTTTTGGAGAAGGTGCACATCGTCGTGGATCAGGGCCAGAATGTCCCCTGGATCATGCGGAGCCTCCCACATCGACCACAGCGTGTGCAGGCCCTGCACCTGTCCGACGTTCTCGGGCAGAGCCGTCGCATAGTCGAACCCGTCCGTCGGTGTGCAGCCGTTGAATACCACTGCCACCGGCAAGGGCTGGTGCGCCATTTCTTTTGCGCGACGCGCTGCCTCCTGAGCTAACTCAGGTTGGCATGTAACGATCCCAAGTCGGAGGGTTGCCATCTGTTACCTCTGGTAGATGTAGTCGATAATAGTGAGCTTCCGTGGCAGCGTCCACGTCGGCGAGCGTAGCCCCCACCCCTCCGGGGGGCTACCGCCGAACGGCACGGTGAAGCGCTCATGCCCCGGCGGGCCGCCCCACTTGGCGTGGTAGTAAGGGCCCGAGCGCCCCACGTTCAGGTGCGGCGCCGCCTTGATCGTCGCCGACCCCACGTGCGTCGCCTCGACGTGCACGTTGTGGCGCGGAAAGCCGCAAAGCCGCATCCGGTAGGCGTAGTCGGTGTCCTCGTAGTACGCGGGGTAGAATGACTCGTCGTAGTAGCCGACCACGCGGGTGCACTCCGGCGCCTGAGCGAACAGCGCCCAGTCGCCCACGGTAACCAGCGGGTGCGCCATCGCAGCAGCGCTCAGCGCTGCAAACGCCTCGTGGCCGAGGGTGAGGTCGTCGTTGCTGATCACGATCGGCTCGTCACCCGCCGCGTCGAGAAGCAGGTTCCAGCTTGCCGCGACGCCGAGGTTCCTGCCGGGCTCGATGACCTGCACGTTCGGCGGCAGCCGCAGTCGAGCGCGCGCCTTCCCGCCGTTGTCCACGATGATGTAGCCGTCCGGCTTCACGCTGCCACGCTCCGCCGAGTCGAGCAGGCGTTGCAGCAGATCGTAGCGGTTCAACGTGGGCACGCCGAGCTTCATGGGCCGTTTACCGGTTGTAGATGTGGTCGATGATTGTCCGACCAGGCAATGGAATCGACCACGGCTGCGCCACTGCGCGCAGGCTCCACCCTGGCGGCGGCTTGCCGTTGAACGGCTCAGTCCAGCACTCTCGGCCGTGCGCATCCCATCCGCCGCGCACTTCCGCTGGACCGCCCCACTTAAGCCTGTAGTACCCGCGCCCGTAATCCATACCCCGCCGTCCCTCTGGTGATCCCCCCGACGCGGAACCAACGTGCGAGTGCTCCGCGTGGACGCACTGCACGCCGATGCCCGACAGCTTGAGACGACGCTTGTAGTCAATGTCCTCCCAGTACGCCGGAAAGAAGTTCTCGTCGTAGTAGCCAACACGCTCGGTGCACTCGCGCGTCTGAGCAAACAGGATCCACGGGAATCGCCAGTCCGAGACAAGCAGCGCAAATGGCACCCGATTGAGAGCGTCCTGCATGGCACCAAATGTCGCGGCGCCCATGGTCATGTCATCATTCGCGATAGCGAGCGGCTCATCACCAGCCAGATCCAGCATCAGGTTCCACGATGCCGCGACTCCCAGGTTCTTCCCCGGCGTCACCAGATCGGCGCTTGGTGGGAGTCTGAGCCGCGCCGCCGCCTCTCCGCCGTTGTCCACGATGATGTAGCCGGTCGGCTTCACCGTTCCCCGCTCCGCGGAGTCGAGCAGACGCTGCAACAGATCGTACCGGCGTAGGGTTGGAATTCCGAGCTTCATACCTGCTCCGCTCGGCGCCACTCGGGCCGGTAGATACCGCGCGCCGTGTCCGCGCTCTTGATCGTGTGGTTTAGCGTGCTCGGCACCTGCATCCGGTGTTCCGCAATACACGGGTCGTGCAGATAGTTCAACCTGCCAGAGTCCACGACTGCCGTGCTGAACGCAAAGTCCATCGCGTTGCCGCCGCGCTGCTGGAACCACCGCTTGCAGCCTTCGATCACCGACTCCATGTCACGGCGCCAGAACATCACCGCCACGCAGATCGGAATTAGGCGCTTCCGGCGCACCGGGTTGTCGCACCGCTTCTGGAAAATGATGTCGTGGATACTGAGCGGCGGGCTCATAGCCCAGCCGGCGCCGAAGTCTGGGCGGTGGATGGCTGGCCACGTCGTGAGATTGTGCCGCAGATGGCGGTTCACGAGCGCGTCGTCCTCCAGGCGCAGCACGAGGTCCGTATCAGAGTCGCGCATGGCGCCGAGCACTCCGAAGAAGTGCTCCACCACGGTCACCCCCGACGGGTGCATCATCACGCGGTAGTCGGTCCCCACATCGGACGCTTCCAGGGACGCTTGCAACCCACGCAGCACCGGCTCCCTGCCCGAGTGGCTCTGTACGAACACGCCAAGGGTCGGCGCTGCCGTCGTCATGCCAGCAACAGTCGCACAGTCAGGCTCCCGGCGCAACAGCACTGCTGCCGAGGCGGTGAGTCCCTACGTTGGCTCCTTGAGTCGGTTCATCATCTCACGCTTCTCATCGTCGGCGTACTCGGGTATTTCTGACCAGAAACCATGGTCCTCACCGGGATGGTTTCGCAGGAACAACTTGATCTTGTGAGCAAGTCGCAGAACGAGCCCTCGGTACTTGCTGCGTTGTTCGCGATCCAGGCTCCGAACATCCAAGCCATACAGCGCCTCGAACTCCTTAATCGGGTTTTGTTGCTCGGTTTTGGTCAAATAGCGCTCGTCGTTGTCGGAGAACAGACGCTTAAGACTCTCCACGTCGTTATACGCATCGGAGTGCCAATCGTCGGGGTCAGTGCGTTTGCCGACGCCGACCTGCTCAACCTTGCCGGTGTCGAAATGATAGACGTGGCCCTTCCATAGACCAACCTGTAGAGAATCGTGAAACGCCCAGCCAGCCTTGTGCGCGGCCTCGACCGAGGCTGCTACCTCGTCAAGCTGAGCGCGCGTCAGGTGATCTGGTATTTCGACGTACGGCTTGACCATGAAGCCCTTGTCACCGTGCATGACGAAAGTCGAAGGAAGAATCCCTGGAACCCCGTCGGCTCGCATCGACTCGCTTGTGGCCTGCTGCTCCGAGAGCCTGTTGGCGGCTTCGCGCGGAGTCAGGTGGTTCGGGTTGAACGGCTGGAATGGTACGGTTGTCGATACCTTCACAACGACCTCGCCTTCTGAGGTGTCGATGAGGAAGACGAGCCCGTCGTCGCCCTTGCCGAGAAATTCGGCGTCACCTTGCGTGACAGCGTCGATGACCGGATAGCCGGAAGCGTACTGGCTGTAGACGTGCCCACGCAGATCATTGACGAAGTGAGCTACCGACGCCGCTGGCATTGTCACGCCGTAGGCGCTCGGTTCTCCACCGGGATCGGCGCGAGCAACCGCGGCCTTCGATCCATTCACGCTGGTAACGACAGCATCGAATGGGTACATCGACGGCGCCGTGATCTCATGGCGGTCACCCACCTGTGGCACGTAGACATCCGTCTGGATCACTTCGTCTGGCGTCGTGTGAACCGGTGGGTTACGGAGCGCATGATCACGGAGGCGCATGTCAATTACCTTGCGAGGCTGGGAAAACTCAAAGTGACCCACTACCGCTGCCAGCCCCGTACCGCCGCACGATCCAGCGGCCGACGTACACTCCGCCGACCGTCGCGACCACGTCCGCGGCGTGGTTGGCGATCGAGCTTGCCGGCTCTACTTTGTCGAACGCAGCGCGGCGAGCCCCGCGCTTCGTCGCGAGGTACGCAAACTCCACGCCGAGCGAGGCGAGCACCGCGGCGGTCACGCTGATCCCCAGCGCTCCAGCCGCCACGCCGACGCCCGCGTGCATCGCGGTGTCGCGGTCCACCACAGCGGCGTGCTGCTCGGATGCGTTGCGGGCGACGAGCACGCTCACAGCAGTCGCTCGCCCGTGCCGGCCTCGTACCGCCGCACGATCTGAAAGCTCGGCGCCTTCGGGTCGAGCCCGGTGCTCACCGCGCGATCGTGAGCACCCTCGGTGGCGCCGATGCGCGCGAATGTCTTGGCGCTCTCCAGGGTGTCGTACGGGCCCCACGGGCCCTCGGCGAGCGGAGCGTTCGATCCGCGGGCCAGCACCCAAACGTAGTAGCCGCTGGCGTTGCTGGCCTGGTGCGGCGCGCCTTCAATCCAATTCCAACCGAGATTCGTGATGCCGATCGTCCCCGATTCGTCGAACGTGATGTACCCCGCGCGCGCCAGCCTGGAGACTTGATAACGCACGTCGTTTGACGAGATGCGCCCTTGCAGGCGCTCCGTTAGCTCGCGCACGGAAAACGGTCGATTGCCGTGACCGGCGCTCGTCAGCGCGCGCCGCACATCTTCGTTCCAGGCGTCGCGCTGGGCGCTCGCGTGCCCCGCGTTCGGCTTGTGTCCGATGCGCCGGTACGGCTCGCCATCGCTCTCGCACGAGTGGTCCACCGGCGCGACATTCCCGGTCCGGTGCTCGTACAGGCACTCGGGGCACGTCGGCGTACTCGCGCTCTCCTCCAGCGTAAAACCCGGCGAGAGAGACAGGTGCACTCGCGCCCAGTCCTCGAACGACTTACCATCCAGATCCTCATCGGTGACCTCGCGATAGCTGGCGCTCGGCGTTGTGCCAGGGGCTACGGCATAGCGGTCCGCTCCGTCCACTGAAAAGACGTGATAGACGGCCTTTCGACGCGCCAGGCCGATCTGGATCGGAACGACACGCTCAGCAAGAAAGCCGTATTCAGCGAGGCTGAGTACCCTCTTGCGCCACGCGAACGCGAAATCCCGCGTGCGCGCTTGCGCAGCCTGCAAATGAGGGACTGACCACGATCTGGAGGGAGCCGCCTGCGCCTCCGACAGATCCTCTAGCTCGCGACGGAGGCGCCGAGCGACCACGTCGTCCTCGCTGCCGTTCCGCAGGTGCGCCGGCTGCCCCGTCCGCGTCTCGTAGTCGCGCCACGCGGCCTGCGCTGCCTCCTCGCGAGCCTGCCAGGATTGTAGCCCGCGACCCTCGGCCTGTTTGTACTCCCGCGAGTACACGTCGCGCCATGTTTGGTCTTCGTTCGGCGAGTATCCGCGCGCGCTCAGGTACTCCGCATAGTCGAGCGCCGCCTTGGTGAGATCCTTCTCGGTGTAGTAGCTCTCCGTCGCTGGGTTCCGCAAGACGCGCGCGCCGCCTGGGACGACGGCCACCCGGTACCCTTCGCGGACCAGCCGCCGGATATGGTCGCGGCGGGACGCGAACACGTTGTTCACTCCGACCTGTCGCGTGATCGCCTCGACCACCTTTGCCCGCTGCCGCGGAGTGAACGTGTCCTCGAAACCGTCAAGGTATGTGCGCTCGCGCTCCGTAGCCTCGCGTGCCTCCGTCTCCCCTCGCGTCCGCGCCCGACTCGTGAGGTTCGCCGTGTCTCGGCGCATCTCGAAACGCACGTCGGACTCGGACAGTAGCTGATTACCGCTCTGGCGCCCCATCACCACGAACAGGTGCCGGCCGTCGGGCATATCGCGCTCACCGACGACCTCGCGCGTGCCTTCCGGCGACTCCCAGGACAGCCCGATGGCTACCTCATCGTTCGGCTGATACTCCCTCACGCTGCCTCCTGAATCCACTGGAGCACGGTGTCCTTCGGGTAGCTCGGGCCGCAGTCGCTGTGCCCGTGGCTCGACTTCGGAAACGCAGCGGTCACGTCGCGGTGCTGGCAGAGGCCACGGCCGCCCGCGACAAGCTCCGCGACGGTGAGCCACACCATCGGTATGTCGTACTGCTTGCACTTCGCGGCGACGAGCTTTGCCACGAGCCGCAGCATCCGCTGGCCGTACGGGTCGAGCCACTCGTCGCGCGTCTGCTTCGCGTAGCCCGCCTGCTCGATTCCGAGGCTCCGTTTGTTCACGCCTGGCGCGTGGAACGCGATGTCCTTGTCGAGCACGCACTGCACGATGCTGTCGTCGTCCACCACGTAGTGCGCGCTGGCAGGCTTCACCGGCGCCTTGAAGTAAGCCGCGACCGCTTCGGCGCTTGAATGAAACTCGCCGACCTCGGCCGAGTGCAGCACGATCACGTCGATGGTCGTCCGGTCGCCCCAGCCGAAGTCGCGCGACGACCTGAACGCGATCGGCGGCAGGCCGTCCGGTGCCACAGGTGCGGGGGCCGGCACGATGAACAGCATGGGGTCGAGCACAGTGCGCGTCGTCGCATCGACCACGCCGTTCGCGGGAAGGCCGTGCTTCGCCTCGAAGGCAGATGTGGCCCGCTCTGTCATCGGGCCGAATTGCCCGTCCACCCCGACGGGCCAACGATCGGTCCACCCGCCGGGGCGCGGCATCGTGCGGAGCACCGCCTGCCACGCCGCCACATCCTGGCCGGCGAGGCCGCGTTTCAGGTCACGCCAGAGCGACGGGGCAGGCTTGATCATGCCACTTCAGGGTACGGCCGGGCCGCGGCCTGGCGCAAGTTTTCGGTCGGCTGCGTTACTTCGCGACCCAGCCGAGATTTCCGCCGTTGGTTTCCTTCACGTAGAAGCACGTCGCCGCGCCTCCATCCTGACGCGACCACAAATCGCCCTTGTTGCCCGTGACGGCTCCGTTCGGATCGCCAATCCCCGATGACCAGAGCGCGCCGGTCGTAAGGTTCGTTGGCACCGTCGCAGGGGCGCCCGCCCGCGCGCCGCGCAGCGTCTGCGTCTCGCCCTCGGACGAGACCTTAAACACCACTCGGCGGCTGTTGATGGGCCCAGCCAGCGGCACGAGTTGAAGCTCGTATTCGGAAGGCACCCAGCCCGAAGCAGGCGGCGACGGAACGGGCAGCGGCGGCGTCGTGTTGATCCCCTGCACGATGGCGCCGGGGTCGCCCACGCGCGTGAGGCGCGGGCTGAGCGTGAGCAGGCTCGGCGGAAAGTCCTGGTAGGGCTGCGTCATGGTGGTTCCGTCACTTACGGCAGAATGTCCTGAATGATCAGCGACAGGTTCGTTGCGGCGAAAGCAAGAGCGGACGGCGCTGCCTCCGATTCCACCAACACGTCCGCGCTATATGTGAACGCGCCAGGTGGCACCGTCGCGAAAGCCGCAAGCACCGTTGCAAACCGCACCGGCTCCACCACGGTACCAGCAACGTTGGTAACGAACGGACACGTGGCGCGCGTGCCTGGCGCAGGTGATCCAGCAATCGTAAGCCGAAACTGGAGATACCCGACCCGGCTCGCCGTGAACGGCAGGGCCCAACCGCCAACGAGAGTCAACCATACCGCAACTTTGCCAGTGAGCGACGTATGCGAGAGCCCCGCCGACAAAGCATGGAACAAAGCATCGTCAGGAATGATGTCTGGCGGATAGGTCAATAGACCGGTTGTGACGGTCCCAAACGGTCCCGTTGGGCCCGTGTTTCCGGTGGGGCCGGTGACGGTGCTCGCGGCGCCCGTCGGGCCGGTGTCGCCCGTCGGGCCTGTCGCGCCAGCGCTACCTGTCGCGCCAGTCGCGCCGGTGCTGCCTGTTGGCCCCGTGACGACGCTCGCGGCTCCCGTTGGCCCCGTCGCGCCGGTGTTGGTCGCCGCGCCCATCGCGCCGGTGCTGCCCGTGGCCCCGGTCGGACCCGACGGACCTGTCGGCCCTGTCATGCCGCCGCCGCTGACCAACAAAAACCAGCGCCCCGGCCCCGCCTTGGGCGCAACGCCACCAACGCTGAGTGCTTTCTGAAGCTGGTACACCGTGTTCGGTGTGCCCTGCACGACGCAGAGCGACCCGTCGGCGAGCTTGCTGGTGTTCACACCCTCCAGCGAGCTACCCGGATCGCCGCCGGTGACGGTCAATCGGGGTGACAGCAGCAGGTCGGCGGGGGCGTAGTTCTGGAAGTTGGACATGATGTTTTACCTACAAGAAATCAGACTAGGGGCTTCTGCGGCAAACTGAGGGTTTCGAGAGCGGCGGACGACCCGGCCAGTGCTCCAAGCAGAGAGTTATTCACGGTTGCTATATGGAAGGCGCCGTAATCGCCCACCAGGACAGGGAAGGTGGCGACTGGGGCGATGCTCGTATACAAGTGAAACATGAACTGGCCGAGGCCAGCGAGCCCCGGTGGTGGCGGCGAGACAGTGATGGGAACTTTCACGGGGTTCAATTGAAAGCCGGGCGGGAATGGCCACACAATTCCGAACGATGTCGGCGTCCCGACACCGCCGCCGTAATCGGTGAGAGCACCTGGCGTGAAGTACAACCGCACATCAGCCGAGTCTCCGACGATGCGGTAGTTACCGAAAAATGTGCCGTCAGCTAGATCGGCGAACACGGTGTCCCATCCCCAGGTGTCGGTCACAACATAGGTGCCCGCGCCAAATAGGATAGATATCCCAGTACCCGGCACGACGTAGACCCCCGCTCCTGCCGGGACCGTGATGCCGGTGATGGTGGCGGCGATGGTGCTGGTGAGTGAGAAGATCGCAGTGCCCTCGATGCCGCCCGTCGTGATGACGACACCGTAGGTGGCAGGCGTTGTGCTGACCGGCGTGCCGAACGCATTCACCGTCCCTGTCGATGTGTTCCCGCCGCCAGAGGTGTAGCTAGTGAAGGGCCAGCACACGAACGGTGGCGTCCAATCGCCTGTGGCTGTCCAGTCGGACACGGGCGGTGCGGTGCCTGTCGGACCAGTGTTCCCCGTCGGACCCGTCACGACGCTTGCGGCGCCGGTCGGTCCGGTGTCCCCCGTCGGCCCTGTCGGCCCGGTGTTCCCCGTCGGACCCGTCACGACGCTTGCGGCGCCGGTCGGTCCGGTGTCCCCCGTCGGCCCTGTCGGCCCGGTGTTCCCCGTCGGCCCCGTCACGACGCTTGCGGCGCCAGACGACCCGGTGCTGCCCGTGGGCCCCGTCGCACCGGTGTTGGCCGCCGCGCCCATCGCGCCGGTGCTGCCAGTGGCCCCGGTCGCGCCCGTCGAGCCAGTCGGCCCTGTCATGCCGCCCGCGCCGGCCAGCAGGAACCAGCGACCCGGGCCCGCCTTGGGAGCGATGCCGCCAACGCTGAGCGCCTTCTGAAGCTGGTAGACGGTGTTCGGTGTGCCCTGCACGACGCAGAGCGACCCGTCGGCGAGCTTGCTGGTGTTCACGCCCTCCAGCGAGCTACCCGGATCGCCGCCGGTGACGGTCAATCGAGGTGACAGCAGCAGGTCGGCGGGGGCGTAGTTCTGGAAATTCATTGGAAGATGGCCTCGACTTCAGTGATCATCGCGGGGGTCTGGTCGAACACAACGCCAAGCGCGACCATGGAAATGGTGAACGCGACCAGATCCTCGGCGGTGCTCGATTCGTAGTCATCGGGGATGTGTGTTGGTGGCTCGCCGGCCTGGATGGCGCGCTTGTGATCGATCGCTGCCGAGCCGATGACGTAGAACCCGATGGTTCCACATGCACCAAGCATGAAAGCAGCGATAGGGGTCATCAGATGGGCAGACTGACCAGGGCGATGGCCATGTACGTTGGTCCCACGCCACCGCCAGCGACGACCACCTTATTCACCTGCGCAATAACCGTGACGGCATTGAGCGCAGCGAGGCGCTGGGATAGCAACAGCCGCGCCTCGGTCGGGTTGCCTGCCACGGCGGCGACCACGCGGGCGGCGGCCGGATCCACCGTGATCGATACATCGGTATCGGCGCGGACCAGCCACGCTTCCCAAAGCGGTCCGGCGCCCGCGCCGGCCATCTGCAAGTCAGCGATCGACTGCGGCGAAGCCGCGATGGCGGCGGTCAGCCGCGTGACCATTTCGGCCGCGTCTCCAGCCTGAACGGCCTGGATGTCGAAAGAGGGGGGCGTGTCTGAGTAACCTGCGTCGATGAGTGCCATGGTGGTTCTTCTTTCAGGTGAGCCGTACGTTGACCGGAAGCAGCGAAAAGCCTGACGGATCGGGCAAGCGCATCCCGCAGCGCGCAACGTCCTGCGGGACCGCGAGGCTGCGGCCGCCCTGGCACCACAGCGTGCCCGGCGTGAGCTTGGTAGCGGCGCGCAGGCCGCGCGTGGCAAGCCAGCTTGCCGGTTCGATGGCGGCCGTGGCCAGCGCGCCACCCGCGAGGCGCTGGATCTGCGACACCGCGAGGCTCACGCTGTCGGCGTGACCGATGACCTCACCGGCGCGCACGACCTGGCCGGGGGAGAGCGAGGAAGCGAGCGTGCCGAAGTAGGTGACAATGACCGGCTCGTGTCGGCTCGTCACCTCGACGCGATCGGGCCCGACGCGCGTGGCCGTCCCGCTCACCAGGGCGTACACCGGCGCGAGGCCGACGGTACTGCGGATGCCCAGCGTCCGGGCGCAACCCGTGCCGCCCGGACAATCCGTGACCTCGCCCTGGTCGAACACCGCGCGAACGGGTCGGACTAGCGCCCGGTAGGCCGCAAAGCCTCCGATAGCAGACCAGACCAGGACGCCGAGGGGTGAGCCCATGCGCCCGCAGGCTACATGGGGGCCCAAGCCAAGGCAAAAATTCGGTCGTCAGAGTCCGAGTCGCCCGAGAAGGCGGGTGACGCCCGGGTGCAGCGGGGCCGGCAGGCTTCCGACCGGGAACCAGCCCGCCGCGGTGTGCTCCGCGTTCAGGCGGAGCCGAAACTCCCGCGGCACCTGGCCCCCAAACGTCCAGTAGACCAGGCCGTCCGGGCGCCGCGTCACGTCGAGCGTGGCGCGCTCCATGTCCACCGAGCCCCGGTAGCCCGTCTCCTCCGCAAGCTCGCGCAGCGCCGCGTACGGGGGCGCGGCGTCGGTCGGCTCGACCATGCCGCCTGGGAGCGCCCAAGTGCCGTCGTCGCTCCGACGGAGCAGCAGGATGCTTCCTGTGGGGGCGACGAGCAGGATGCCGGCGGCGTAGCGCATGTCACTCGTCGTCGTCCGCCTCGGAGTCGGGGTCGGCATCCGTGTCGTCGGCTTCCTCCGGCGAGGCATCTTCGTCGTAGAGCCTCTCTAGCTCTGCGACCTCCGCGAGCGTGGCCTTCCGCGCGGTCAAGATCAGGGTGGGCGATCCGCTGAAGTCCCGCAGGCGCAAATGGTACTCGCTGTCCGAGTCCAGGCTCGCGAGCGCCTCCACGATTTCGCTGTCCGGTTCGTCGAGCCCCACGAGCAGCGGCACGTCCTCCGGGCCGCCCAGCGACTTTTCCAGCGTTTGCAGTCTTGTCATCGGGTTCTTGGTCATGGTGTTCACTTCCACTGCTTCATCGCAGCCCTTGCGGCCGCGCCTTGCCGCGGTCGAACGCTTGCAGCTTGCACGGCCCCGTGTAGCCGATGCGCCGGCCCGTCACTAGCTCTGCGATTGCGTCGGCGACGAATTCAATCACGTCGTCGTCGCGCTTGTGCCACTCCGCCACCCACTTCACCCAGTGGTCGTCGTTGTCGAACGCGGAGCGATCGCGACGCACGGCGACCCGCTCAGGGCCGAGCACGAATTCGCCCGGGTACAGGAAGTCGGTCGCGTGCCCGAATTCGTGCGCCACGATCGCCGCCACCGTGTTCTCCGGTAGCTCGACCATCTCGGGCGCGAGCATGATCACGATGCCGTCGTCGCGCGTCCCCGCGAAGTGCCGCGGGGAGTCGTGCATCGACGGCGCGACGTAAAGCTGCACGCGCTTGGCAGCGGCGAGCCCCGCTTCCATGAACGCTTCGCGCATCACCAGGAAGTAGGGCTCTAGGATCAGCAACGCCTCCTCGGGCGTCACGCTGGTCGTCGTGTCGGCGCACTCAGTCACGCGCCTCTGGGCTCCCGCTACCGCCGATACTGCTGCGCCGCGGCCTGGACCTGGCGCACCGCGTTCGCCACGTACTCCGGGGGCACGTGACCGGCCTGCGTGCCAGCGCGCAGATGGCGCCCGGCCTCGTCGGGCGTGAGCATCACGAGGGTGTCGCGTCGCTGGCACTGGCAGCACGGCACGTTCGGGTGAAGCGCCCCGTGGCGCTGCGAGTAGGCCCACGGCGGGCTGTGCGGCGTTCCAGGCGGCGGCTGCCCCTGGCTCACGAAGATGCACTCGTCCCAGGACACCACGACGTGCTGCCGCTGCCCGCAGGTGTCGCACACAATCTCGAAACGCACGCCGTCGGGCTGGTAGCCCGTCCGCGAGGCGTAGTGGTCGTCGGCCCCTGCTCCGCCGAGCGCGCCGGCACCGAACTGGGCAAGGTCAATGTCGTTGAATTCGTCCGCCATGAAATGTTCCTTTCGTCGTCCCGGCCAGAGGATAGCCTAGCGCCTGGCCAGAACGCTACTTTTCAGGATTGACCTTGCGAAGGGTCGCTGTGGAAATACCTTGCACCGGGGTCCGGTCCGGGTCGGACACCGATGTCAGCGCCTGGAGCCGCAGCCGCGCTATCCGTAGGTCAAGCTGCATCCGGCTCAAATCCTCGATGAATTCCCGTAGCTCGTCGAGCTTCGTGAGCAAACCAGAGCGATCTAGGCCGGCAATCAGCTTCTCGGCCTTGGCCAGCGCATCGATCGCTTCCGCGATGCTGTCCACCGCTGACACTGCCGGCCTTTCTTCTAGACCGCTTTCGCGCGGCCCGCACCCAGCCAGGGAGGCGTGGTGTTACGCAGCCTGCGTAGCACTCCGATCATCGAGTCGAGCGCTTCGCTTGCTCGGCGTTCGGCCTGAAGCTGCGCCTCCATCGCTCGGATGACGGCAGCCTTGATCGGTGTCCCCGAAATACCCCGCACCGGCGTCGATGCGGGGGGCTCGGACAGCGTGAACGTCACCGGCTCCCTTGACTGCGATACCATGCTTCTATCGCTCCTGTCGCGTGGCCGACCTTCTCAGTGAGCGCAGTGACTGCTGCGCTGGTCTGCTGGGTGTACGAACTGAATTCCTCGTCCGACACGGACCGAGCAACGTGCTCCTCCATGCGCTTCACCGCGTCGCGGACTTCCGCCAAGTCCTTCTGCACGCCGTCGAGTCGCTGACGCAGCAACGCCAGGCTCTCGTCCGCTGCGATTTCCTTCTTCACTCGCTGCGGCAGCGTCGCCAGGCTTGCCACGACTCCCGCCGCCGCTGCGCCGAGCAGCTTTCCCATTTCTTCGATAGACATGAGTGGAAATCGTCATGCCCGTCAGCTTGGGTTGGATCCGGCGAACACGTAGATGCCCAGATCGGGGAACGGCTTGTGGCTTTTCTGACCAGGCAAAGGGAAGGCGTTGGTGCCGTACAGGTTGCTGAACTGCGCGTCGAACGACCCGAAATCCCATTTTTGGGAACTGGGAAATTCTGTCAGGGTGTTGTTCCGGTAGCAGGCGATCATCAATTCGTCGCCCTTGGCGACCGTGTAGTACGGCCGGAACAGGGAGCCGGGCGCGAGATTCGATACCGAAGGATCGATGATGCCCTGCTGAAACGCGCCGAGCGGACTGATCCCATTCGGCGGTGGCGGCGTGGTAGGCGGCATCGGAAACGTACTGGCGAAATTCGGTGCCGCATTCGGCGGTAGCAGCGGCAGCCCCGCTGTCACCAGTCCTTCTGACAGGTCGGTCGGCACGTCGATGAGTTCGGTGCGCAGGTTTCCCTGCGAAGGCCCCTGCGCGGTGATGATGCCCGGAATGGGCGGACTGGGCAGCGCTGGCTCGGGCTGCTGGTACACCACCGTCTCGGTCGCAGCCGGCAGCACGAAGCGATCAGGTGACGACGGAGCGAGGTACGAGTCGGGCGCGCCGAACGCTTCCTTCGACAGGTGGTAAGGGAGGCGGCGGCGCTGGAAGTCACCCACGTTTCGCAACCGCCAGATCAGCAGGTAGCGGTAGTCGAATACCGGGAGGCTGCCTTCGACTGACCCGACCACTGCGGGGAACCAGAGAGCCATCTTGGCTCCCATCGGCACCGGAAGGCCCTTGAGCAGGTACGGCGAGAACCCGGGTTTGCCCGCGTCGTCGTCGAGCGTGCCGGGGAACACGATCGGTGTGAAGGTCGAGTGCCCCTGGTAGCGAGCCTCGAAACCATCGAATGGACGTAGCACGGAGGCCACGGTGAACTGTGCGTCTGCAAGTACGTTCTGACTCACGGTGTCTCTCCAGTGCTTTTCGCGTAGACCCTGTACGCAAGGTATCCCCCGAGCAACGCCCCGAACAGCGCAAGCGACGCGCTCGTGCCCGCGTCTTGTCGCACGCTCGGATCTGCGTCGCTCCACCCGCGCGTGGCGCGCAGCGTGTTACGCGCAGCGCCGACGAGCAGGAGCCCCGCTCCCGCGCCCATGGGCCCGCCCAGCCAGAACCCGGTGCCGGTGCCGGCGGTCGCCAGGACCAGGCCCACGCCCGCGCCACGGCGTGCCGCGCGGTACGCTTCGGGCGGCGCAGCGGTCAGGGGCAGCAGCGTGGGCGCAGCGACCATGGCAGACGGAGGCGCCGATGCCGGATCGAAGCCGAAGGCCGTCAGCGGTGAGGGCGCGAAGTCATCCATGCCGACCTACAGCATACCGAACGGCCCCCCAGGTGGAAAGTTTCGCGCTTTCAGCGCTGGCGGACCGACGGATCGGGGGGCGTCGGGGGCTCAATTGACGCGGGCCGGAGGCGGGTTTTTTTGGTCAAACCGGCCGGCATGGGCACGTCTTCCCCGTCACGCAAGCTGTTCACCACGGTTTCGTGGCCGGCGATGGCCAGGAAGGCGGACACGAGCCCGCCGAGCACTGCGTCGCGCCACGGCGTGCCGGTCGAGGCGGCCTGGAGCGCGCCGCTCACCACCCCGAGCCCCAGCGCCAGCATGGGGCGCCAGCGCGCCGGGATGGCGAACGGAGGAAACGACGTGTCCTCCTTCAGCAGACGCACCACCAAGCCAATGATCAGGGCGGCGAGGCCGATCCACTGGTGCTTCGCGATCAGGTCGAGGTAGGGCTGCATGACCCCGAGGCTACGCGACTCGCGGCGACCGTCAAGTTTTCGGGACGGCGGTCAACGGGAAGGAAAGTAAGCCCAGCAGATCAGTGCCAGCGTGCGGCGCGTGGGCGCCCCATCCACAAACGCTGGCTCACCGTGAGCACGCATCTGCGCGACGTGGCGCTTCACGAATCCATCGCGCTTGCGCTGCCAGTGTTCCGAGAGGCGCATCGGGTCGCCGCCCGCCGCCTTGTACGCAGCGATGAATCCGCCACGTCCGCGCGCCACTTCCGACACGCCGAGCGCTTTCGCGTAGGGCACGAAACTCACCACGTCACGCAAGCTCATGTACGGGTAGGCCACCGCTCACTGATGCTCCGCGCACACCGTCGTGACCCAGCCCCCGCGCTTGCTCGGCCCGCCCGGAGCCCCGCACTGCTCGCAGAGCCGGTAACTCTGCTCCTCTGCGATGCGGATCAGGGCAAACACTTGCTCTGGCGCCCCTTCCTCGACGTAGAAGCGCAGACCCCCGAACTTGCTCTTGCACTGCGCGCACCGCACGGTCGGGTGCTCGACGGAGAGGACCGCGCACAGCACCTTCACGAGCGTCTCCCAGCCGGGAGGGCAGTCCGACAGGCCAAGGTCCGTGCCCGCGAACAGCGTCGGGTACGCCGCGGCAAGGCGATCGATGGGCATCATACTCACTCCTTGACCAGCACGCTCACGCCGACCTTGCCGACCGCGTGCTTCTCGACAAGCAACAGAAACGAGCCCCACACGGGAAACTGTGCGCCTACTTTGTGGCCACCTGGAGGGTCGAGTTCAGTCGCGAGCGTTCGAGCGTCCTCCTTCACATTCGGCGGTATCTCGGCAGGGGCCGCGCGCCGGTAGCCCTTCACCGGGCTCCGGTCCGGGCGCTGCGCGATACCGGCCATCCACTTGTCAGCACGCGCCCAGTCGCGCTCCCCTGGCCGACAGTTGCCGCCGCTCGCGTAGGCAGCAAAGACCTTTGCGACCTTGTTCCGGTCGGCTCGCTGGCCGTACCAGACGCCGCACTGCCGTGCCTGCGCGACCCAAATCCGAGCGGTCGCGTTCGCGCACATCTGCGTCGCGCCTTCGTCCGTGCCAACGAGCCTTTCCCATTCCGACTGCGGAACCAGCAGCGAGACATGGATCTGGCCCATGCACTTCGCGCGCCCCTTGTCTTGCGTCCACTTCGGGTGTTGCACACCAGCATGGACGCGCTGATCGAACAACGTCTCCGCGTGCCACAACGTCAGCATCGCAAGCCCTAGTTCGGTCGTCGTCCAGCCCTGCCCGTTCGCGTAGGGCTTCGTGGCTCGCGCGAGCGCAGCGGCCATACCACCAAGGCGAGACTGGTAACCCTCTCGGGTTTCGTCGGGCGCCGCGGAGTGCTCCAGCTTGCTCGCCGTCGCATAGAGCCAGCGCTCAAGTCCGCTTGGGCCATCGGCCGAGGCGACGGGCACCCCAAGAACGAGCGCCAGCGAAACTAGCAGGGCAACGAATCGTTTGCTCATAAGACATCTCCAGTGGTTGCGGACCCCATCACAGCGCCGCGCGGTGCGGCAACGACGTAACGCACTAGCTTACGTCGGCTCGATCCAGTCCGGGTACGACTCGGCGGCACCGCGCTGGTTCGGTGTCATGCCACCGCCGGTGATCGAACCGAAGATCCCATCCGCAACATCTTCCTTTGACATTTCCACTCCACCGAGCACGGCGGTCGCCGTTGATAGCTTTTTGCCGAGCATGATGCCGATCGGCACGTCGATCGTGCCAGGCGCATCGAAGTACGTGATCGTGACCTTGTTCTTCTGCCCGAGACGGTGCGCGCGGTCCTCGGCCTGCTGCAAGTGCGCGGGGCTCCAGGTACGCTCGATGAAGAACACGTCCTGCGCGCGCGTCAGGTTCAACGACTCGCGCGCAGCCCCGATCGACAACACCAGAATGTCGTAGTAGTCACGCTGCTCCGGCGGCGCGCTGAGCGGTAGCCCGGTCTGGAATCGATCGATCGCGTCGATGCGCTGATTGTCGCTCATGCCGCCAATGATCGCTCCCACGCGGTAGTTCAGCGCCTTCAGGGCGCTGATCAACGTATGCTGCACGTCCACGTGCTTCGCGAAGATCAGTAACGGCAGGTGCGTGCTCTCCCAGTGCTGCTGCACCTCCTCTATGAACGCCTCGACCTTGCCTATACCGGTCAAGTGGGTCAGCGTGCTCATTTTAACGAGCACCTTGGCCTTCTCGGCGCGCTCCATCGCTTCCCAGCCGCCTTGCTCGCGAATGTAGCCCAGCACGTCCGCAGCCGCCGCCTCGTATTGCTTGGCCGTCGCGTCGTCGAGCGAAATCAGCTTCGTGCGCCGCCACTTCTCCGGCAGGTCAAGAAGCTCCTTGGTCTTGCGGAGCATCGACCGACCGTTGATCCGCTCGTGAAGCGCAAGCAGGTTGCTGGTGCCCTCGTAGGTTCGGACGTTCTTACTGCCCGTCCACTGGTCCTTCGGATCGCAGTACAATTCTCCGAAAAGTTTGAACTTCGGAAACTCATTCGGCGCGACGAGGTGAAGCTGCCCGAACATTTCGCAGGGGCTTTTGTTGTCCATGGGCGTGCCGCTCATGCAGATACGGCGCGGAATGTTCTGCGCAATCGTCCACACCGTCACGGCGCGGGCGCTGCCGGTCGGCACGGTGCGCCATTCCCCGGTCTTGTCGTTCTTCCGCGGTCCGAGCCGGAAGTTTTTGATGTAGTGGCTCTCGTCGATCATCATCGTCTTGAATCCGCGCTTCGCGAACCGTTCAACGTAGCGCGAGAGAATGTCGTAGTTCACCACCGTCACGTCCGCGGTCATCGCGGCTTCGAGCGTGACGGCCTCGCGCTTCTTCCCAGTCTCGATACGCACCGCCGTCAGATCGGGGCGCCACATCGTGACCTCGCGCACCCAGTTTTCCTTCGCCGACTTCGGACAGATGACGAGCGCCGGATAGTCCGCGGCGACGATCGCGGTGGCGGTCTTACCCAAGCCACAGTCGAACGCGAGCAAACCGGAGCCCTGCTGAAGCAGCCAGAGCACGCCCTCGCGCTGATGCGGCATCAACTGCTCCGGCATGTCGCGCGTGACCGCTGCCCGTGCAGCGGGCTTGTCGGTCGTCTCAACGACCTGCGCCACTTCCGCATCGGTGGGCGGTGTCACCACCACGTCGCGCATCCCGGCCGTGATGCCGCCGAATTGCTTGCCGTGCAGAAAGCCCTTTTCCTTCATGCTGCGCGCGGCGTTCTCCGGCGTGAGCAGGATCGTCCGAACGCGGTCCGGGCTGATCCACGCGACGACCATCGGCTTGCCCTTCAGGTACACCGTATCGCCTGCCTCCAGGCTCGCCGCGTCCTTCGGGAGCTTGCCTGGCTCCTGTTGCACCGCAATCTCCGGCCCCACGCCAACGGGCGCTTGCGCGCTGGCTGGCTGCGGCACCGGCATCCGGTCGTTCGGGACGATGAACGTCTCGCCGCTCGGGAGCACCCCGAGCTTGCCGGCCATGGTCGGCACGAGCGCGTTCAGGATCTTGATCCACGGCACGTCACCGGCCGGGAACGTCGTGTGCCAGGCGCCGCGCTGATCTTTCTGATTCCTAGCCCCGGCCGCCTTCAGGGCGTTGTTAGTCTCGGACCAGACGTTCCTCGCGTCGATGTACGGAAGCTCGATTTCCCATGACCCGGCCTGCGCGGCACGCACGACGATCCCCTTGGGCCTCTGTCGGCCGACGGGATTGCCCTCCTCGTCGAATTCCCGGCCCTCGATGAACACAGCTTGCAGCGCTCGCGCCGTGCCGGCGTACCCGAGCGCAGTGGCTATCTCCATGGCGGCGCCCACGTAGTGCGCGTAGTCGCTGGACTTAGTCTCCCATGCGCGGCCGGCCGCATGGATCGCCGCGCTCACGGCAGAGCGCGGGTCGCCCTCGCGCTCCCTTACCGCGCTCGCCATGAGCGGGGGCGCCGTGTCGAGCGCGCGCGCCAACGCCACCGGGTCGGGGCTCCCAGTGACGACAAACATATCGTGCTTCTGCGCGCATATCGGTCCGATGCCACGTTCCAGGCTCGCCGGGTCACGGAGCGGGCGACTACAGATCATGCAAGCCGTGGCCAGCATCCGGGTGCCGCCCTCCGCCTCGTAGCCGTTCGGCATCATGCCCGGGTGCTCGTGCTCGCTCTCGTGCAGTTCTTCATATTGCATGGGATTGCTCTCGGTTCCGTGGATCTACCGCGTGCTGCCACTGCTGTCAAGTCGCGCGCGCTCCCGCATACACCAGCGGGCTAGCAGGGGGTCGCCGGTCACGATGGCCTCCCGGTGCATCCGGGTGACCTCGCGCAGGTACTCGGCCCGGAATTCCGGGTCGGCCAACTGCACGTCGCACCAGTTTTCGGCTCGGGAGTCGGACACGGCGGGGCCCAGCCTACCGCCAGGTCGCCACCCGGCGCCACTTTTCGGTCACGAGCCATCTTCGGGGTCGAACGTCTCCATGGTCGCCGTGAAGCCGGCCAGCGCCAGCACGGCGCGCTCGTCCTGCGCTTCCGCCACGCTCGGCACCCAGTAGCGCACGTGCTCGCGGTACGCCTCCAGCCACGGTCGTGCGACCGCCTCGCGCACGCGCACAAGCGTCACCGGATCACGACCGACCGGGACCACGACGTAGACCAAGATCATCGCTCACGGTCCTCCCCGCAGCGCTACCACGACTCGACTCTCGTCGGGCGTCAGTGCACACGTGGCGCAGAACCAGCACTGCGAACCCCGGATCATCGCGGGCATCCAGCCCTCACTAACCAGAGTCGCTTCCCCGGTCGTGGCCGAATGGTCATCTATCAGATTGGTGGACCGCACGGCGCACCCCGCGCAACAGACATACACATCGCGGAGCTTAGGCACCGGTGGGCGTCTCCGGCGCGCGCTCGATCAGCAGCTTGCAGCGCTGGCACGCCGCGATCACTTTACCGTCGCGCAGCGTGACGGGGCGAAGCTCTGCGAGAATAGGCTTGTCCACGGCGTAGTGCTCCGGGTACGCCAGCGCCAGCCCCTCGGTGTCCGCCAACTGCCAGAAGCTCGGGTAGTCGATCTTGCGCACGATGACGCAAGCGTGCGGCGCACCGCAGGGCTGCGCGTGCACCTCCCCGTTCCAGGCGTGCGTGAAGCCGCACTGCCCCGCGCACTGGCAGCGGCCCTTCGCAACGCACAGCACCTGCTCGGCGCTCACCGGCGACGCGACACCCTTCGCCTTAGCGGCCATCCGCCTTTGCCTCGGCTTCGATCAGCGCCTTTACCTGCTTCTCCCACTGGTGCGCTCCGTCCACGTCCACGCCGTGAGCCCAAGCCAGTGGTGCCGCTGCGCAGAGCAGCGTTTCCATGTTCTCCAGCCGATCACGCAGTCCCACAATGATACGTAGCTGATCGGCGTGGAACGCGAGCTTGCCCGCGAGCGCGGCCACGGCATCGTCGCGCTCCATCTTCAGGCGGTCCACCAAGTCGGGTACCTTCCCGCGCAGCGGACTGTCATGCACCACACCGTCCTCGGACCGGTACGCTTCCGTGCCGAAGTGCCGAGCCATGCGGTCTAGCAGCGTGCGGTAGTAGTCAGTATCGCGAAGGTTGTGCGCCGCCGTTTCTTGCCATGCGTCGCGCTCACCCCTCATTCGCTCAAGCTCCAACCGGAGCGCATCGAGTCCGCGGACCATCCTCTCCCAGTCCGTGTCAGGGGGCATCACTTGAACTTCTTTCCGTGCAGATGACCCCGGCACAGCGCGCACTCCAGCGGGCCCACCTTGCAGTGCAGCGGGAGCAGGCCCCACTTCTTCGCGAAGCGGCGAGCGCCGTACTCATCGGCGATGCGCTGGAACACTCGCGGGAACCGCAAGCGACTACCGGCGTACTTCCGGTCGGTCGTCCACGAGAGCATCCAGTCCTGACCACCCATGTGAGTGACGCGGTGGCCACGACTGTCTACCGCGCGAGTCACGGCGCCCTCCGGGTCCGTTGCTCCACGTGCTCGCGCTCGGCCACGCTCATGTCCGCCCAGGTCGTGCGCATCGTCTCCCACACGGAATCGGGCACGTCCTGGTCGGACGTGACCAGGCGCACCACTTCACCGAATGTGAACAGGTAGAGATGGACCAGTGGGCTGTCGGCGGGCTCGGGCTCCATGCTGCCGTCAGTGCTACCACCGCTGCCAGCGAGCGTCAACGAGGGCTTCGCGCCTTCAGCACCTGCGCCGCAAGCTCGCGGATCAGGTCCGGGTTTTCCAGCGCCACGGCCCATAGGCGCTCTAGCTCAAAAAGCCGAGCCAGCACCTCGCGCAGGGTGGCCTCGCTCGCCTCCGCCGCCTCCGTAAGCTGGATTACCGTGTCGCGTAGCGCGCCCACCTTCTCATCGGTGACCTCTGCATCGGCGGCCTGGCGCTTTTCGATCCTGGTGAGCCGCGCATCGATCCGCCCCTCCACGTCAGTCAGGTCACCGAGCGTCGCCGGGTAGCCGCTCACAGCGGCTCCACTTTCGCCGCCAGGGCTGCGAGCACGACCTCGCGAAACGCTTCGGGGTTCGCCACCACGGCACGCTGCAACGTATCGATCCACTGCTCCAGGGCACTCAATCGCGTGGCATTCTGCTCCCCCAGATGCGTGCTCCATCGCACGCTCGGTCCCTGCTCATTCTGAAACGCCTCGATGCGCTCCAACCGTATACGAAGCGCTTGTATCTCGTGGCGTCGGACTTGGACGGCATTCTTCATGGTGAATCCTTTAGCTGCGTCAGCACTTCAACCAGCGGCTTTCCGAGCGGCGGCGTGTCGCCGGACAACCGCTGCCCGCTAAGCGCAATAACGGCCAGTTCTCGCTCTAGCTCGTCCGGCGGCCCCGCGAGCAACGCCGTGGCGCGCGACTCGTCGTAGTCCGCCACGAGCAGTTTGCGGAGCGCAACGACGGCTGCCGGCGGAGCAGCGTACCACCGGCACTTGTCTTGCTTCGCCCCCAGCGTCGCGCGCTTCCCTCTCTGGTCACGGATCACTGTCACCGCGACGCCGGCAGCGGTCAGGATCTTCGACTCCCGGTACCACACCTCGACGAACCCCAACCGGTCAATCATCGCGCGCCGCGCTGCCGTCGCGCACACCGCGCTGCCCGCGTGGCGGCTCATATCCTTGACCACCTTGCCGCACGCCTTGCAGACGTGCGGCGCCGCCGACGGATTCGTAAGCCGGAAAGTCACAGGTAGAGCGCCGCTCACTCGTCGTCGCTTTCTTCCTCGTCGTCCGCCTCCGGCAACGAAACGAATCCCGGCGTGCGCTCGCCAACCCATGCGCCCTCGACGTTGAAGCCGAAGTATTCCTCCGCCTCCTCACGCGCCGTACCGTCGCGCATCAGGATTTCGATGCAGCGCTCCGTGTCGTACAGCACGAACGCCTCCTGGCCGACGCGCCTCACCACGCCCAGGATCGCGTCGTCAAACCCGTCGGCGAACAGCAGGTCCGGGTCGTCCTCGGCCAGCGACTCTCTCATGTTCCGCGTCATGGCTTGGCCTCCTCCAGGCGGAAGGTGTACTCGCCGCCCCACTCGCCCGCGCCGCGCCCTGCCCAGCGCTCCAATCGCTCCTCCGCTCCCGAGCGGTCGGGCGCGCCATCGATCACCCACTCCCTTCCCGTGGCGACCATGGTGCAGACGATCACCCAGCGGTGCCCCGTGTGGTGCTGGTAGTTCTTTGCTGCGGTCGGCATCATGGTCGCCCCAGTGGCCGCGTGCGCTTCGCGCCTTCCAGCGGCGATCGGCGGGGGACACGTTTCGGTTTCTTCTTCATAGCTCGCTTCACTGCCTCGATTTCCTTGTCCAGCGCCGTCTTGATTTTCTTCGGGTGCCGCCAGCCGGCAAGCCACTCGGCGTCGGCCCTCATGCGTTGCAGCGCATCCAGGGCGGGACGCAACGGCGCGCCACCCAGAATATCGGTCCCGTGCGCGAGCAGGCGCACCTGGATTCCGACACGCGCCGCGGCGTAGTACCGGCGCGCTTCCTGGTCGCTTGTGGCCGCGTCGATCGCGCGACACGGCTCCATCATCTTCGCCACCACGTCGCCCGCGGTGTCGTTGTCGAACGGTCCCTCGCCCCAGGCTCCCATGGCTACTTTCCCTTCCTTGCACTCTGGCCGCTCACGGCCTTCGCTCCCTGGCACACGAAGCACAGGTCGGCGCTCCACCAGCGGTGCTTCGTGCAGCGGTGCGGCAGCAACGGGTGACGGTGCGTGGAAAGCTGCCTGTCGGGATCGCCGCCACTGACCCAGAAGTACACGCCAGTGTCCTGGTCGGATGCGAAGGGAGGCGGGGGTTTCGCGAGGGCAGAGCGCTTCATGTGACTACTTTCCGGCCGACTCACCTAGATCGAGGATTGCGTCACGGCAGGCCATCGCCGTTGACATCTCGCGCCCGAGAACAGCGGTGTCTTCTCGGTTGATAGCTTGCTCGCGGTCGGCCTGCGCGCGCTGTACTAAGTCGTCGCAGACACTCGCCGCCAAACGAAATGCAGCGACTATCCGCGCCGCTAGCTCCTCTGGCGAATACCAACCGAGTGCGCGTAGATCATCGGGCGCTAGATCACGCTGGCTCGGACACAAGTCTTCCGGAGGCCACGACGAGAAGATGATACCTGAGTACCGCGTGAACATTCCGAAAGGTAGAGGACTCTCCTCCGTATCTGGCGCAGCCGGGTCTGCGGTGTCGGGTTGCTTCACGGGG
>Ga0315273_10000209_pt1 | contig 55438 bp, 58 predicted proteins | sample YL17G02_0_MG_FD_205753 | JGI IMG/M metagenome (GOLD analysis project Ga0315273, IMG submission 205753) | Sediment microbial communities from Yellowstone Lake, YNP, Wyoming, USA - YL17G02_0 | ecosystem: Environmental > Aquatic > Freshwater > Lake > Sediment | place: USA: Wyoming | collected... | reverse complement strand
TACTACATGAAGATGAAGAAGCAGGAGCGCAGTGAGGCAGAGCAGTATGTTGATGGGATAATGGCATCATGCCGTGCGTGGCAATAACCTCCACATCTCCATTTTCTTTTTAAATCAATTCCCACAATCTCATTTCCATGCGTTTCAAAGGAATAAGGATCATCTCGAATCCTCTCAAGCCTTGGGCAAAGCAGATCGCAAGGCAGGTTTCAGAACATCTTAGGAAGGCGGGATACACGGTCGCGCCAGCAGGTACTGACCTTACAATCTGCGTTGGTGGCGATGGCACCATCCTTTATGCGAACCACCAGGGAAAGATCGAGGGCGCAGTGCTCGGGATAGGAAGCGAGCGCTCGTTCATCTGCCAGCTTACAAAGGACAACTGGAAGAAAAAAATACTCTCACTGCTACGGATGGGAAAAACCGAGAATAGGCAAATGCTCTCTGCGTCATCATCAGGAAAAACATACACTGCAATAAATGATTTTGTTATCCATGCAAAGGATTACCGGGTGATCGAGCTCGATGTAAGGATGAGGGGAAAAGACCATTGGTTCGAGGCCGATGGCATAATAATGTCAACGGCAACGGGTTCCTACGCGTACGCCTTTTCTGCAGGTGGAAAAAAACTCCCCCTCCAGTCAAAAAATATTGTCGTCGTGCCCATATGCCCATACAAACAACGCTTCAAGCCATCGATTCTTCCGAATACCGGAACCGTGATGATAAAAGTCAATCGTGAATCCGCGTTCATAGTTGATGGAATTTTCATCCGTAACATCAGGCAAGGAGAAAAGGTCACAGTTCGTGCAGGCACTACAATCAGGTTCATCAAGAGGATGAAGCCATGAAAAAAGAGGACATTCTGAAAAAGGGCTCTGTCGAGGTTCACGTCAAGGTCAGCGGAATCAGGCAGCGGCACACCCTAAAGATCGTAAGGGAAAAATCCGCATGGGGAATGATCCCGTATCTTATTTCCGAATTCAGCATCCCAGCAATGGAACTCATCCGCCTTGCAGAAGAGTTCCAGCTCCCGATAAAATGCAAAGGGACGACAGCGTTTCCAAAAGGAAAGGCAGCGCAGGATTTCGCTGAAATTGAAGAATCGAAAAAAGTGGATCAGAAACCTGTAAAAAGAAAAGCCCTCAGGCACGACGCAATAGTTTCTGATGAGGATGCTGAGGAAACTGAAGGGGATAAGGCAGATCCAGAAAACTCCGATGAAGAAGAAACAACTGGCAAAAGCGAAATAGAGGAAAAGAAAAAAGATGCCAGAGAGGAGAAAAAAACAAAAAAAGAGGAGGCTGAACTCGCGACCGGTGCTACGGATGAAGAAATACGTGAGAGTTCTGCAAAAGTGACACGGGATATTGAGATCGAAAGTGCGACCGTTGTTTCAGAAAAAATAAGCACAGGATCGCAGAGTGGACCTACGAACGGAGAGGCGAAGGAAGAGGAACCTAAGAAAAAGAAGGCATTCTCAAGCTTTTCGGAAGAAGTGCTTTCAGAAGGAATTCTAAGCTGATTTCCCAAATTTTATACTGCGAGCAGCGATGCCAAGGCAAAGGCGATTGCTGCCCCTGCTATGAAGGATACTGTCCCAATGTGTTCCATCCCATTCTTCAGCGCATCAGGCATGAGCTCCACAAGGATCACATAGATCATCGCTCCTGCGGAGAAAGCAAGCGCATAAGGGACCAACACAGAAAAGTAGCTCAGGAAAATGTATCCAAGCACTGCTGCAGCAGCCTCTGCCACTCCTGAGAATACACCATAGAACAACGACCACCTGCTGCTCACGCCATAGATATTCAGCGGCGCTGAGACGAGCGCTCCCTCGGGAATGTCCTGAAGCGCCATCGAAGTCGTTACGAACCAGCCAAGAGGAGTCGATGTGGCGAAAGCAGTGGCAACGGCGAACCCTTCCGGGAGGTTATGCAGCGTGATTGTGCCCGCGACCAGGAGTGCCTTCTTTTTCTCATCTCCTATCTTCTCTTTTTTTACGTGATGGTGAATGTGCGGGATCATCCGCTCGCTTATCATAATGAGAACGATCCCGGAAAAGAATCCGATAAGCATGGTAATATCCCCTGCGCTTTGGTGGGATTGGCCAAGCATCTCGAATGCCGAGTATGCCATCACTCCAGCAGCAAAAGCAAGCATGGCGGATTTTCTTTTTTCTCCGATATTTTTGATCAGAAGAGTCGCGAAAGAGCCTGCTGAAGTGGCCAGAAGCACTGCGGCCGCACCAAGAGCGAGGTCTATGAATGCCAAACTATCACTTCAATGCCAGCTTCAGCTTCTCCACCAGCTCCTCCCCTATCCTGTTCTGCGCCTCCACAGTGCTCGCACCAAGATGGGGAGTGAAATAAATATTATCCAGCTCAAGCAGCTTCCCAGTATACGGTTCGGTCTCGTAAACATCGATTGCTGCGCCAGCTATTTTTCCGGATTTACATGCTTCGTATAGCGCGTCTTCGTCAACGAGCGCCCCCCGGGCTGCGTTTATTATGTAAACGCCGTTCTTCATTTTTGTTATCGTGTCCTTGTTTATCATATGCTTTGTCTCTTCAGTAAGTATGGTATGAAGTGAAATCACATCCGAGTTCCGAAAAAGAGTTTCCATATCGACAAATTTCGCAATTTCGCTTAGCCTCGTATGCGGATCATATGCAATCACGTTCATGCCAAGTGCATGTGCCTTATCTGCAACCATGCTGCCAATCCTTCCGAAACCGACAATCCCGAGCGTTTTTCCCCATATCTCCTTTCCCGTCAAATTCTTTTTGTCCCAGATTTTATTTTTCATCTGAAGATTCGCTTTCTGTACATTGCGGAGCATGCATATCATTACTCCGATGATGAGCTCGGCAACGGCGTTCGTTGAAGCGCCAGGGGTATTGATTACTTTTATCCCTCTTTTTTCGCACTCTGCTGCATCCACATTGTCAAGGCCAACTCCTGCTCTTGCCACTACCTTCAGTTGTTTTGCATAACTCAGCAATTCTTTCGTTACCTTGGTTGCACTTCGGACTATTAATACGTCAGCGTCAGAAATCGAGGCTTTCAGGTCTTTCGGCTTGAAATCAACTTTACCAAGCTTTCCTATGGATTTGACAACTTCTTCTTCCATCTGGTCCGCGATGATGATTTTCATATGCATGAAATGAAAAAAAGATATTAAAAACAAGACTCAGGACCAATAAATCGACAATTCGATTTATGGTGTCGTAATCGACGTTTCGATTACGAGCATGCTCAAGAACGGAACGCCGTTCTTGACATCCACAAATCGAATACTTCGATTTGTTGGACTCAAAACCCAGCCTTTACTGGCAGCCGGATACCCCAGAAACGAGGTCCATCAACGCTCTTGCGGCTAGCGCAGACACCTCTACGTGCGTTTCACCGTTTATAGTGTGGAGCCTTATGTTCTGCTCCTCAAGGTCCTTTCTCTGGTCATTGGTAAGTTCGTTGGTCCTTAGGAGGTATCTGCATGAGGATGGTTGCTCATCTTGTCTGAGCCTCCGCACTCCATTACCTTCCTGAACATACACCTCGCCATTCCTGATGGCACTGCTCTGTATCACATCTATTGGCCGTGTTTTGCTCGCTTCGATGAGTACACGCAACGGAATAATCTTCCTGTCTGTGTGGCGGTCTTGTGCTTCCGCGGTTCTTATCATAGTTAGTTGTTTCATAGTTTTCACCATGTTAATTGAATTGGCTGTGCTGTTTGCACTGCTCTCCAGATTGTCATCCTTGATACGCCGTAAATTCTTCCGAGTTCGCGGAGCGAAAGGGGTCTGCTATAGTATATACTAAGCATCTCTTTTCTTTTTTCCTCTGTAAGAGAATTCGGTCTTCCTTTCCCAGCAGGCCCTTCCACGATAAGATCAGACGGCTTTACTGGTCCTGCCTCGGTCTTTGCAATATACCCTATTCTACCCTGTTGCTCCCTCGAAAAGAAGATCCCTTCCATTCTTTTTCATTCTTTACACCTCCTATTGTTGTTAATACTGTTTAGGAGCAGAAATGTTTTTAAAAGAATGTCACACAAGGCCCGCTCTTCCGTCGTAAGCGTGCTTTTGGCTGAAGGTTGTGTTATACCCGACTTTATGCAATCTTTGTGGAGTTATTCACAACATTTAAATTAAAAACCGTCTTTTACACAATATTTTTGAGTAAACATATATATACTACATAACATCTAGTATAGTTCGGCGGGGGGATGGATATGTTCGGTATGCTTAAAAATTTGTTCGGGGTGGGTGAAGAAAACGCGACTGCAAGGAGCGATTTACTGATCCTACTTGAGAAAACTGTTGTTTCTGAGAGTACCTGCGGGTCGGTTGTTGACAACGCAGCGAGGCTCAGGAACATGCTGAGAAGGGAACGCGCTTTCCTCAGCCATGATGAAAGGGTGAGGATAGTGAAAGTGCTTAACAAGGCAAAGGTCAGGGCCCTTATGCACGGCACGTCTGAGTGCTATGGTGCTTTCAGGAGCCTTGACTCAATAAGCAATGATGTCGTACAATTGCTTTGATTTTTTCTTTCTTTAGTTAGGACGACCAGAAAAAATGTATGGAAGGTGAAAAGAATGCGATCAGTAACTGTGATTGCCGAAGATCGGGTTGGATTGCTGGCGGACATTTCCTACGTCTTAGGAAAATCCGGTATAAAGATAGACGGACTTGGAGTGGAAAACATTGGTGGAAAGACCGTTATGTCCTTTACAGTCAAGGATCCAAAGAAAGCAAAGGCTGTGCTTGAGAGCAATGGTTACAACACCACTGAGCTTGATTCTATAGTGATTAAGGTATCTGACCATATTACCGGGATGTCGAGGATAACTGACATGCTTACCAGGGCAAGGGTGCACATAGCTACCCTTTCAATGATTACATCTTCAGCTTCAGAGGGTGTTTTCTCCCTACGCGTTGACAAACCGAGAAAGGCGGCAAAGCTGCTTAGGGACGCGTTGCTGGGAAATTCAGGAGAAAGCTACGCGTGACTGTTTTTTCTTCTATTTTCTCTTTATTTAATAATTCGTCGTTTTCCCTCGATTTTCTCAGTAGACGTGGACATCCATTTAACTAATGCCACGTCAGCAGAACCGTGCCATTCTTCTACTATTTTAATCATTTCTGTTAATTAGTAGGTAGTGGTGGGATTATGGATGCCGTTACGTCGAAACAACAGGTAAATCAAAAAACAAAAAGCCCGATACTGAAAGTGCTAAGGTGTGCAGGAACTACTCCATTTGAGGAGGGTCTTGCATTGTGCAGGAAGGAAAAACTGGCCTTGGCTTCAAACATGGGCATAGGGAAAGCCCTTAGTTCCCATGACATCTATTTGGCCATCAAAATGGCAATCCCTTGCTGGACCGGTACAATTGCAGCTTATATCGAACCAGACCGGCCGTTCAAGGACGCGGCACAGAAGATAACCTCTCTTGGCAACAATCATTTCCTGATCTACGAGGATGAAAAAACAAGGAAGTGCTGGTTTTTCCCTGTGCCTGAGGAGCATTTGGATAAGAGGAATGCGGTTCTGATTGCGGAAAAAAATTACTCAGTCGATGTAGAATACGTAAACAGGATAGTCTGGCCCGTTAAGGTGGGTGTGGTGGAAGGATTCCCAAGTGCGAGCGGCTGGTATCCTGGGGATGCGGTTTATGATGTACCTTGCATAGGAGGGATCAGAGAAAATCCGAGATATCTGCTCAGGGACAAGGCTAGGGTGGGCCCTATTGCAACAGACCATGGACGCTTCCCTAATGCAGAAAGGCGGATAATTCACTTCGACAAATCCATAGCATCATCTCTGGGATTGATAGTTGATGCGCCCTGACGTAGATCTGAGCTTCTCTGAAACGCATGCGAAAGGTATATATACCTCTAATGTCCATTATATATCCATTGGTGATACATTTGGACATACACGCGAGATTTACCGGGGACGTCGAAGAAACGATTGAGCTAATAATTTCCAGAGGTCGTGCTGCTAGTAAAACCGAAGCGATCCGCCTGGCAGTGCTGGATTATCGGGAGCACCATCTGGAAAATACTGAGTTGGACGAGCTTGCAGTCAGGAAGATGCAGAAGATAGACGAAGATATCTCGAAAGGGAAGAGGAAAGTACTAACAGAAAAAGATGTTTTTAAGAAGTACCCACACCTGCGTGATGTCTAATGTACTCGGCCGAGTTCGAAGACAAGTGGGATAAATATTTCGAATCGCTAGCCCCGGATATTCAGAAAAAAGTTTGGAAAAAAATAAACCAGATAAAAGAAGGTCTTCCCGGCAGGCACCTGAAGCGCGGACTCGATTATTTCGTCGAAGAAGTCGGCCAATATCGCATTTGCTATAAATCATTCGAGGAAAGGAGGGTCCGGAGGTTCTATTTCGTTGGCGACCATAAGGAATACAAAAAATGGCTCGGGAATCCCGATTGACAGCGTTTTCAGCATAAACTGTGGTATTTTTAAATATTTCGTGGTATATACTATTTAGCAGGGCGAAAAAATGGGTAATGTTACTATTAAAAAGGAAAAATATCAGCTACCGGATGGCAGGGCCTTCCGAGTTCTTAATGGCGAATTCATACAGGAACAGATGTTCTCCCTTCGTTCTAACAGCCTATATGCGCCTGCTACTGAAGGCATAATGTCTATTAAGGACTTCGATCAGCCCTTTTCCGATGCCTTGATTTCTGTATTTTGGGGTACTACCAGAAACCATTTTTGGAGAACTGGGGATTATGGATTTTATCCCAAGGGCTTTGAGAAGAAAGATCTACCAATCGGAGAAAAGATCGTTTGGGTTGAAACAGACGCCATCATCTACACTCTTTCTGTTCCCGATGTTCCTGTGAAGCTTGCCAATGGTAAGACAGTGGGCCTGAGGCAAGCTGTTGGCATGGGCGTTATAAGATTGGAGAAACTGAAAATAGACCAGACTGATGAAAAAGCATTTACTGTCTCAGTCACTGATGATTTCGATCCTGTTATTGATCTCAAGGTGAAAAACATAATGAGACCTAGAGGTTGGGCCCTGGTAGACGCCGACGGTTACCCGTTGAAATCAAAACCTTCGCATATCGAGGTTCCAGAAGCAAGATACTCTGTTGTGTGGCATGAAGATGAGTTAGATCGGTTTCACAATGGTTCTAATGGTTATCACGGATCTGTTGACTGGAACATGATGGGCATGGTCAGCGAAAGCTGTGATGGTCGCGAAGTGGGTGCCTGCACCGAATGGTATTATGAATCAGGGGTAGCATTGTTTAAACGAGAAGCAGTCATTAAGTAGCAGTATTTTTTACGTCGTTATCTTCTCAATCTTCTTCTCCTTTTCCGCATCCTTTATCTCCATAGCGATGCGCCTGCCAAAAGAAACATTCTCCCTGAACAAATACCCTGAATAGGGAGTAAACCTCGTTCCTGGCGAGCCCGGAATCCTAAGCGAAACGTCAAAACAAACAAACTCCTCCTTCCCTTCCTCGACAAAAGCGCCCTGCAATGCGAAAGGCCCGATTATCCCGGGCGGGTATTCCTTTTCAACTGCGTGGACGAACTTTTCGCCAAGCTCGTAAACCTGCTCAAGAAGCGATTCGCGAAGCGTGCAGGCGATATGTCCTACCTCAATCGTGCTCGGTTGTGCGTACTTCAGCATCTCGAGCTGCTGGTCAGCAGGCATGCGCAGGAAACCATCGAGATTGGTCTGGCGTCTTGTGTCCACTCCAAGGAGTTCGAGCTCCTCATGAACAGGCGAATAGAAGAAATTCAGGTTAAAGTGAGCTCCAATAATGTATTCCTCAATCTTCGCTTTCGCGAGGCCTTCTCTGGTGATTTTTCCTGCCTTTAGCAATGCAGCACTTTTCTCCTCGTATTCTTGCGGCGAGCGCGCAAGGAAGAACGCCCTTTCATAGCTCCTCTGCGCTTCAGACACCTTTACGATAACGAGCCGGTCGATTTTATCAGGCGTTTTAATCTCTTTTGGGAACCGCACTCCTGCCTTCTCCATCAGGTAGTACTGGTTCTTCGGAACATCGCGCTCCTCAGCACGAAGCAGTTTCCTATTCCCGAAAATTGGTATTGGAAACTTATTCTCGATATTCTCATAACCCACATACACAGCGAACGAACGGTTCGGGACGAATATGGAGTTCCTCTCCTTCATGAACGAAACTGCCTTCTCCCCTGCCAACTCGCTGAATTTTCCGAGAAGAAGCACCTCATCCACAACGCCGATTTCTTCCTTCCCGCGCTTCCTCGTCTTGTAAGGGCCGAGGTAAGTTCGTTCCCTTCCCCTCTGGCATGCTACCAAAGTCCTAAAGCCTTCTGCCTTAGCCCCCTCGCACACATCAAGCGCTGAGTGGCTTCCGATAGTAGCGATCGTATGTTTCATGTTCCCACCTATAGCTTATTCCTGGCTAGAATAGTTTTTTATACGTTCCCAGGTAAAACTTTCTCTATGAAACAGTTGTTCGCATTTCTTCTCCTTTTGTCACTGGCAAGCGCGGAGTTCATTCTTGAGTCCATTGATGTTACTGTGAGCGATATCCAGCCTGACGGTTCAGCGACTGTGAAAGAGAACCTCAAGTTCATGGTAAAAGGGAATTATTCCAGGGCGCTGTACGACAGTGGACTGAATACAAAGGACGATCTCTCTTTTTGGACCTCAAACACCGGGATAGGTGACATCAGGCAGCACCTCAATCCTGCGGTTGTTGTGATAGATAATTTCAAGATGCAGCCCCAGCCAAGGAGCGGCTGCAATCCTTTTCTCGATACCTGCCACGGGGGCCTTTTGATAGGTTATACGATAAGACCGGTGTACAGCAACTCCGAGCCTGTGAATGGCACTGGCCTGTTTTTCATTGACAGCCTGAAACCCAGGACCACGAGATACGTCCTGAACCCGGCGGCACTCTCATTCACGCCAACAGAAGGGGGGAACATGCTGATTGGCCCTAATGTTAAATTCAATGTTAGGCTACCTCAGGGGAGCAGTCTGATCGAAGTGGACCCTGAACCAACTACATCATCAGAATCATCCCAGGGAAAAGTTCTGTCATGGACCGACATGGTCCTCGTCCGGTTCTCGCTTGTTTTTGATGTGGAAGAGAGCATTGGCAAGGAGGCGAGCGATTTCTTTTCTGAAATGATCCTTGCATTCCAGAATACAGCGAGCAGCACCCATGGCCTTTCCTTCCTTGCAATGCTCGGCATACTGGTAGGAAGCTACATTTACATAAACTTGGCCAAGAAGAAAAAGGAGGAATGAGATGTACAAAGGAGAAGACAAGGTCCTTGGGATCCTTTCGCAAAAAAAGTCAATAAGCATGGAAGAGTTGGCAGCACTTAGCGGCCTGAACCCCGATGCTGTGAGGCGGATTGTGGAATCCCTTAAAGGAGAGGGCTTTGCAACTGTTTCCGTCTCAGAAAGCGTCAAACTGATTCCAACAGAAGAGTTTGAGCGATACGCGAAGACCAGGATGCCTGAAAAAGCAGTTTACGAAGCTGCGATCGCAGGGAAATCAATTTCCGACCTTTCCCCAGAGGAGAAGCAATTCGGCCTTTCCTGGGCACGCAAAAAGGGCTTTGTTGAGATCGAGAAGGGTGCTATTGTTTCAAGAAAAAGCGAAGAGGAGGTCCGGGAAGTTGAAAAAAAATTAAAAGGCGCATTCGATACCCTTAAGGATAAGGGGAGCATGGAGGATGCGGTTCTTCTGGATGAACTTTGCAGCAGGAATCTTGTCCGGAAAAAGCCTGAACGCTTGCTAGTGATAAGCTATACAGGGAAGGATATTCCGAAAGGCCCTATAACATTTGATCTTTCTGCCCCTGTTGCTGATGCGCCAATCGGCAAGTCGCATGTAATAACCGCATTCAGGAACAAAGTTGCTTCTATAATGGCCGAGCTTGGCTTTGAAGAGATGGAAGGCCCCATAATCGAATCCACCTTCTGGTGCTTTGACGCCCTTTTCCAGCCCCAGGATCATCCTGCAAGGGAGCTTGCAGACACGTTTTACTTAAAGGGAAAAATCCCTCTTCCTGACCGTTCCCTAGTCAAAAAGGTTAAGGATGCCCATGAAAGCGGCTGGAAATACAAATGGAGCGAGGACGAGGCGCAGAAAACCGTTCTGCGCACGCATACAACTGCAATGAGCGCGCGCCACCTCGCTGCGCTTAAGGACAACCAACCAAAGAAATATTTTGCCATAGGGAGGGTGTTCAGGAACGAGGCAACTGATTTCAAGCACCTTGCCGAGTTTCACCAGGTTGAGGGAATTATCGCATGGGAAGGCGCTACGTTCAGGGATCTTTTAGGTGTTCTTAAGGAATTTTACAGAAAGCTCGGGTTTGAAAAAATCAGGTTCCGCCCCTCATTTTTCCCTTACACAGAACCGAGCCTCGAGGTCGAGGTTTTCTTTGAGCCAAGAGGAACATGGCTTGAGCTGGGAGGAGCTGGAATTTTCAGGCCTGAGGTGAGCATTCCTCTCGCAGGCATCTATCCAGTATTGGCATGGGGTCTTAGCCTCGAGCGTCCGCTCATGCTTTCCCTGGGCCTGGATGATATAAGAACCTTTTACAGAAACGACGTTGATTTCCTAAAAAAAACAAGGTTGAGTGAATGAACATAAGGAACACAGTGATTGCAGTTCTGCTACTGGTATTCGTTTTGATAGCCGTGGTTTCAATCCTGCCAGGGCCGCAGGGCAATGGTGGAAACGAATCAGGAAAAAGCAGCTTCAGCATTGTTGATATTAGCAGGGCAGGAAATTACGGCTATGCGGTTATTGATAATCAAGGGGAGGCAAACGTAACCCTGATCGCATATAGCAGTGCTCCGCAGAAAAAAGTATTCCTGCTTAATGATTCCGAGGCAATAGGGGCAGACAAGTTTCCCGAGCTTGCGGACCAGCTCCAGAAGCTTGAGAACTATGGGTTCTCTGTAGATGTTCGAAACGACAAGGTGCTAAGCAACGGAATATACGTTGTCCCCTCAGGTGCAATGCCATCCTACATTCTTGACGACCTCCGGTTTAATGCAAGCAATGCAATAATCATTTTCATAGGCAGGCCTGACCTGCTGATAAAAAATGGCGTTCGGCAGGAAGATTGGTATTCAGGGTTGGAAGAGGACCAGCGGACCAGGCTTGTTCTCATAAACAGCACTCTGGATGATTTCCTCTCAAGCAACAATTCACTTCCTTCATTCATACTGGAGAATGATTGGGCAGCAAAGGCAAAGGCGTCCTTCCATGTGTTGGGCCAGGGAAGGAAGACATTATCGCTTTTGATTAATGATTCGCAATACATCCGCCTTCTTTGGCATTCAGGAGAAAACGCAGGGACCATTGATTCATCCAGGCTTCCTGCAGAACAGGCAGACGTTCTCAGCTCGCCTCAATCCATTTTTCCTTGGGAAAAGGCAGAGCTTACGTTCACCTTGAACAGGACGAATGGAACTGCGGTGCTAAGCGTTCTAAAGGACGGCGTGGAGACGTACGTGAAGGAACTGGACCGCGTGCGGGAGGAGAATTACTTCTTGGAATACTTCCAGCCCAAGGAACCTGGCGATTATGTTGTCAGGGTTGTGGATAATTCAGGTGTGATAGGCGGCGGTGTCGTTCACGTAAAAAACCTTCAGCTTTCCTATCAAGGATCCAGGGGATATTCTTATGTTTTCAATGTAGTTGTTGATGGTGAGCCTGTGAAAAATGTTGAGGCGAAAGTCAGCCTTGAGAACTCAACCATGGTGAAGACCTTTTACGTTTCTGACGGGGAATTAACCGTGCCAGCAGAGCTCAAGCAGGGGCTTAACACCTTCAACATCAAAATTTTCAACACTACTCGCAAAATCGAAGTAAATTATGAGAGCGAGGGCCTGCTTAACTTTTACATAAAGTATGGCAGCATTAGCCTTGCGCTTATTGCTGCAGTCTATTTCTGGGCTCGCATGTCCAGGAGCCCGGTATATACCATTCGGATAGGCGAGATTGCAGGAGAAATCAGGAAGGACCTGCATATGCCCGTGCAATCGGCCATAGCTGCTTTCAAATCAGTTAGAAAAGAGCTTGGCATTGGGAATAGCCCCATCACTGCCCATGAGTTTTCCATAGCGCTGAAAAGGCACGTAACAGAAGGTGCGGATGTCACTGAGGGAAACGTGGAGGAGATAATGCAGAGGATGGTAAGCAAAGGCCTGCTCGAGTCGCATCGCCAGTACTATCAGCTCAAGGGCGAGGGCGACATAAGAAGGAATGCGCTCATGCGAAGGGTCAGGGACAGGCTCATAGAGGCAGGCATAACCTTCAAGGTCAAGAGCAGAAAATTCGTGACAGGACAGTTTGAGATCGGTTTCTTCGGAGAGAAGTTTTTGAAAAACGCGATAATAGTTGTTGAAGACCAGCAGGAGCTAGATTCAATAATGAAAGGGCTTAGCCAGAAGGAACTATCCGCCCTGCAGATAAAAATTGCGAACGGGGTTACCCAGTTCGTGACTATTGACAGGTTGGACGATGTGCTCTAGAAACAAAGTCCTGGGGACTCTTTTTTTCATTTTCCTTTTTTCACTTCCTTCCTATTCGCTATTTTCCTATCCTCCGACCAATAACGTGACAGCGCACAATGCCGCCCTGGCGCCATCATTGCAGGATGCGTTCGACCCAATGATCGCAAAGAACGGTACAGTTCAGTTCGATTTTTACGGGACTGATCTCAATTGGGTGCCGATCTCCTTGCACATCAATCTTTCGCTGATAAGCGCTTCTTCAAAACTGCTTACCATTGATCCGTCCGTTGATAATGCCACAAGTGCGACGCATAGCTCAGTCCTTATTTTCGCTTGGGGCAATGTATCGCTTCCACTTGAAACGGATGATTATGAAAGTGATGATTGTCTGGAGTCACAGGTGAACAGTACGGTAAACCGCTCCGCTATCGTCACATTCTCCTTTGGAAATGTCAGCAGGACAGTAAGCACAACCAACAACATCATCTCGGTTCCTACAGCAGTCCTTGAGGCGATGAAAAATACCTCAGGCAAGGAGTTGTTGATCGTTGAATTAAACACCTCATTCAATTTCACTTACACTGTGGATGACCGAAGGCCGAGCTTTGAGGAAGGCTGCTCCCATCACATCATGAACTTCTCTTCTGTTATAGAACTCTCAGACAGCAAGAACTGGTCTGTGGAGGGCAACAGCACACTTTTTTTCTTGCGGGCTCCTGTTCTTGGTGAACAATGGTTCAGGAACAACCGCTTTGACTCCCTTGTTTTTTCCAATAACAGGCTTTATCGCGGAGAAATCAGCGCAGATGGAAACCAGACATTCAGCTTCCGATTATATGATTTCAACATCACCAATGATTCCTATGGCGTGTGGTACATCCAATCGGTTCCGATCGCGCCTTCAGAAGGAATCGTTGCGCACACTGTGTACAACGCTCCTGCTCCAATAGATCCAGATAATCTTTCCTATCATTATCTTTACGAGTTCAACTATTCTTACGAGGCTATAGGTCTCAAAACACTCGAGCTTCGCGCAACAAGTTTTTTCAATGATGATTACAGCTTTTCCAGGGAAATTCTCTCGCGAATGTTATCCTATTCAGGAAACGTTTCAGAGCTGGGCGGCCCTGCCAATGAAACAATTTCCAGGAAATCCATTGCTTTCCAGATCGATAGCATAAGGGGTGTTACAATCGCCCTTGGCCTTATCGGCATACTTCTGGTGGTACTGCTTGCAAACAAGTTTTTTAAAAAATAAGAGAAAAAAAATCTATTAATTTCCTGCTTCTTCCTCTTCAGCTTCTTCTTCCTCGCCTTCCTCTTCTTCGGGTTCTTCTTCAGGCTCTTCCTTTTCCTCTGCCGGAGCCGCCTCACCTGCTTTTTCTCCCACAGCATAGGTTCTCTTTACATCCGTTATCTTTATTTTTACGCGTTCCCCTTTCTTCGCGCCTTTCACGAACACGACAAATCCGCTGACTTTGGCTATACCATCTCCCTGTCCGCCAACGCTCTCAACGGTAACGTCAACCTCATCTCCCACAGCAACAGGCTTCGGAGTCTCAAACTTTTTTCTTTCTACCTTTTCCCTTCCTTCTTTTTCTTCATCCACGTTCTCACCCTGTATTCATTGCATCGTAAATTTGATAATTTACGATGGCGCACAAAATTTTGCAAATTTTGTGCATCCTTGATTATTTTCTGGATTGGTGGGGAATGTTTTTATTGCTATTTGAAATCATTGAATCTCTTCGTAACTTACCCCAAACCCCTCACAAAAGGTTCTGATTTTTTTCTTTTGTGATGAGTTGGTGCTTTCTTTCAGGACAAGGACGCGCTTTACAGGTTCCACGCTCTTCTCAACCGCCTGCCTGAACGTATCCTCAGACAAACTTTCGATCGCATACTTGGGGCAGATATGCCCGATTGCAATGTCGTCTCGCTCGAGCGCTATTCTTGTAAACTCTTTGGAATAATGCCCGCCACCAATTCCGAAGACTGTTTCGAGTGTCGCGTCTCGAGTTTTGGTTTCGTTTTTTGTTTTTGCGATCGCGTTATTCACTGCTTCCGCAACAACCATTGCCGCTTTTTCATTCCTCCATTCCTTTTCCGTGCTTCCGATCTCAACAAAAATTATCGGAACATTCGCGCTCGGTCCATGATGGTCCGCTTCGATGAACAGAGGCCAGTCCAGTTTGTGTTTTTTATTCGCAATATTCAATTCCCTGATAATTCTTTTCAGCATCTTCCCATCCGCTATATTCAGCATCCTGTCCTTCCCACCCATCTCCGCCTTGTCCCAGTTGCCTGGAAAGTGGGCAGTAAGCATCGGGTTTCCTGCCTTGCTCTTGTGGGTGCTTAGCACGATTATGCAGTCAGTATCAAACTCAGTAGGTACATTAAGCACAGAATCTGAGACAGTGTCAATCGGTTCGATACTTGCTCCAATTTCAATCATTTTTTTCGCGATTGAAGCGCTCGCTATGTTTTTTGATGTGTAAAGGATTAGGGGTATTCTCACACCAGGAGGAAAAAGAAGGTGCATGCCATGGGAATTATCAGGTTGTCATCAATCGGCCAGTCTATGGATTCAGCAAGCGCAGCTATTATTGCAACAGGAAACACAAGCGGCCCGATAAAATAGTAGGCCGGTAGAGCAGTTATCGCGAATGCGAGCGTTCCTTCCAGGGTTTTCTTTTCGTTCCAAGGCAGTCTAATCCCCCCGTTCCTGCCGAAAATCGTGGAGAAACTGTCACCAACAGCCAGTATGAAAATGGATGCGGCAATTTCCGATGAGTCGTGCAGATAGGATGCCAGGAAAAGCACACCTAACCCGTAGCAAGCAGAGCCCCAGCCGTGGAACCTGGCGTTTGGCCTTTCAAATTTTTCAACAAACCACCGGACCGGTCCGAATTTCCTTCCAAGGCTGATCTGGTTGACAAGCAGGAATCCGATGAGCATGGAGAAAAACGATACTGCCATGAGTGTGTTCTTGCCGTAGAGGAGGAAAATCGCCATGGCAAGTGCTCCAACAGCTATGTGGAATGTCTGTCTTGCTAGCTCTTTTGGCAAAATTTCCACCTCTCGCAAAGCCTTTCGACCAGAAATACAGATATGAATGCCAGGGGAAGTCCGGCAGCCACATCCTCAAAGGTGTGCACGCCGATATTTATCCTCGTGAAACCGATAAAAAGCGCGAAAACAAGACCGGCCGGGAACACCCTCTTTTCCAGCAGCGCGAACATCAGCGTAAATGCAACAGCTGCATGCGTGCTTGGAAGGGAGAAATCAGTTGGGCATGAGTCAAGACCTTCAACTGTGCATGGCCTTTGGATTTCGAATACCATCTTCAGGGAGGTTGCAGCAAGGAAAGTCAAAAGCAATGCTGCCAGCAGCCTCATTCTCGCGTTTTTTTCCCTTTCCAGTAGCAATCCCAGTGAAATGATGATCAGCGCGAAAATAACCGGGTTGTCAATAAAATGTCCGATTGCAGTAAGCCAATCGTAATGTATTCCGGTTATCGCACCTGTTATTGAGAAAGCCATTGCAAATAAATTCCGATCAAATATTTATAAAGAAGAACGTAATCATGCCCGAAAGCACTATGCCCAGAAAGTACGCTGCAGGGCCGGATCGGTTTTCTTCCATGCTTGAGATGTAGAAATAGGAAAGCAGGCCATAGATAACGATGTACGCAGGGATAATCGAATAGACAAATTGCAGCTGGGGTCCTGCTTCGGTAGTGAAGAACTCTGCCATTGATGTGAGCAGATTAAGGGTTATCTTCAGAATTAGCGGGACTATGAATCCGCCAAGCACCATTGTGTATTTTTGCATGGAAAGGATGCTTGCCCTTTCGCGCCTTATCTCCACGAACTTTGTGATATCCTCAGCAAGCCTGTTCAACCTGTCAAAGGAATTTGTGGAAAACACATGACCGAGCATGTCGCATGCCCTGACAAGCATCTGCGATTTGTTCCTGGATGCAAGGTCTTCCAGGACCATGTCGGTGCTAAGGTTTACAGCAAGCTGTTTTCTGGATTTTGCTGCCTCCTCTGACAATGTTCCATACCCCGCTTTCTCGATCATTCCGAAAAGATCCTCCATTGTCGTTGACTTGGGGAGTCCGGAAGCAGAAAAAAGCGCATCAGGCAAATGCCTTTCAAGCTCCTCTACTCTTTTTTCCTCCTGGTATTTCCTGTACACAAGAAAGATTATGGCTGCCAGACCTGCGAGCACAGCGAATATCGTTAAGCTGTCCGGCAGGACGAGCAGCGCCAGGATTATTGCCCCTGCAGGGGCCATTACGGTGAATTCAGCACCCCCCATTCCGCTTTCAATTGCTGAGCGGGGAAGAAGTGATTTTGCAACGAGCAGTATCATTAGGCTTATCAAAGGAAAAACGACAAGCATAGCTATAGTGATGCTTATCCTGTCTGCCGCCTGCCCGTTTGTCATTTGGCCGAGAACCGAATAAACAAGGAAGAAAGTCGGAAGGACTGCAGCGCAAACCACGAAGATAAGTCCGAACATCGCGCTTCTTGAGGAATGCTCTTTGAGCGAATGCCTTTGGATTGAAAGCATCTCGTCCCCGATTCTTCCAACTTCGTTTCCAGAGCTTCCAACCTCGTAGGCGGTGAGCAGCTGGGAAAGCGCCCTCTTCACTGTGAAAGAATCGTAGAAGGTCGTGAGCCTGGCAAATGATTTTTGCACGGTTATTCCCTTACTGATATCATCTACTACTAGCCGAAGTTCAGGCTCTGTCTTGGCAACGGTCTCAAGCGCCCTTTGGAACGGAAGCCTCATTTCAAGGAGCATGCTTATAGTTCTCAGGACAAACGGAAGCCTTGCCTCGAACTCAGAAGTACTTCTTCTGATTTCCATTGTCGGCAGATAAAGAAGGAACCCGAAAATAAATGCAAAACCGAAAAGCCCGAGCGCAATGGTCTCTCCAATGAGCAATGCAAGCAAACAGGTGAGAACCCCGAAACCAACTGAGAGCATCAACGCCCCGCCCATGTAGCGCTCCGTGGAGATTCCAAGCCCGAGCTTTTTCAGGGGCTCGAGCATCCTTGATTTTAAATCGATTTCTGGTGCAATCGAGGAAGCGGCGACAACTGCATCAATCAGCTTCATTCTTCTCCTCCTTGGAAGCTGTGGATATTCCGTAGAAATCTTTTTGCACAGAAGCGTAGAAATCAGCGAATTTCCGTCCCATTCTGCCCAAAGAGCGTTCCCTTTTTCTCAGCTCATCCCTTATCTCTGCCTTGGTTGATCCGAGCTTTTCAGCTGCCTTTTCTATTATACTATCCAAACTTTTTGCAACCAGCTGGTCCTTTTTAGGGTCATGAATGAATATCGGGTTTGCCTTATCATTGATTTCTGCTATCTCAACGATTCTCCGGACCTCCCTGGTTTTCCTTTTCTTAAGATCATAGAGAAGCATCCTTCTTTGCACAACTATGCAGTCAATGGACCTCATGTCTGTTCTGGAAATTCCAAATGAAGCAAGCCTTCCGAGCGCCTCATCCGCTGATTGGGCATGGAATGTCGCGTAGCTTCCCCTTGCCTGGCCAGCAAGGATGACATCGAAAAGCGCTTCTGCCTCCTCCCTGTTCCTTACCTCACCAACGATCATCCTGTCTGGCCTCATTCTCAGAGAGTCGTAAACCAGGTCCTTCAGGCTTATCCCCATCTCCCTGTTTGCGACAAGCCTGAGCTGGTGGCTGTGCGGGATGTTTATTTCCGGAGTTTCCTCTGTTATCAGGACCCTCTCGTTTTCCGGAACAAACGAAAAAAGCGCATTCATGGTGGTTGTTTTTCCAGAAGCAGTGTTGCCTGCGATGAGAACTGAGTTGTCTCCTTGCATAATGAGGGAAAGAAGCGCAAGCGCCTGCATGTTTATTGTTCCAGAGTCCACAAGCTCCGGAGGGGAGAATGGCATTTCCCTGAATTTCCTAATGGTTAACTCACAGCCGGAAACCGGCGGTAAAGAGGCATGCAGCCTTGATCCATCAGGAAGCATGGCATCCAGCCTTGGGTTCTGGACTGTGATATGCCTTCCGATTCCCCTCGCCATCTTGTTGACAACATCTGAAATTGCGGCCTCGCTCGTGAATGCTGCATTAACGGATTCCCAGCCAGAATTCCTCCGGTAGATGTAAACTGGTTTTTCCAGTCCGATTACGGATATCTCTTCTATTTCAGGATCAGTCAGCAACAAATCGAGGAATGCGAATCCATAAATGTGCAGAAGGGCTATCTTCGAAAGATATTCTGCCTGCTTGGACTCCAGATAGATAGAATTCTCGTACGCATGATCGTGCAGCAGCTTTTTGAGAAGAACCTGGCTCTCCTCCCTGGTTTTCGGATTTTTTGCCCTAACGGCTTCCTTAAACCTCTGCTCGACCGCGTCTATCATCTTCTCTTCGTCAGCGCTCAGCCTCGGAAGTTCGAGCCTGTACTTTCCATCCCTAAGAATACGCCAGCCTAGCGCCATCCCATCCCCCGTAGTAGTATGTCAAATGCGGTATATAACGTTTTCTCTCAAGTAGTTTGGGATTTTTGGTTTCCAAACGCCCCAATGCAAAACCTTAAATATGTGCTAACACATAATACAAATAGGTGATTGAATGACCAATATGACACTCTCAATACCGGAATCGCTTTACAAAGAGATGGCTGCACATTCGGAACTGAAATGGAGCGAGATAGCCAGGCAGGCATTCGAAAAAAAGATTCGGGAGCTGCACTGGATCGACGAAGTCTTAAAGAAAAGCAAGCTAACTGAAGAAGACGCAGAGAGGATCGGCCACAGGATTAAGGGTGAGATCGTAAAAAGGTTTTCCAGATGAGACTGGTTGTCGATACGAACAGGATAATTGCGGCTCTGGTAAAGGACGGCGTCTCAAGAAAGATCATCCTGCATTTCGATGGCGAACTCATCACGGTTGGCTTCGGAAAAAAAGAGATTGAAACACATAAGGCAGAGATTCTGGAAAAGGCGAAAATATCCGAAGCCGATTTCGAATTGATCATGGACAAGTTATTCCAGAGAATAGTAGTCCTGGATGACACGGTCGTAACGGCGTATCTCGTAGAAGCTGAAAAGGTTATGTATAAAATCGATAAAGCCGATACAATTTTCATTGCCGCCGCTCTTGCAACCAAGTCGATGATCTGGAGCGACGACACTCACTTCAAGAAGCAGAAAAAGATCGATGTTCTGACAACAAAGGAACTGATGGAGAGACTCGGTTTCTAAATCATTCCCGCTTGATTACATTCTCAACCTCTGAATCTATCTTTTTTAGTAGCACGATCCGTGACTTATCATCTTCGTTTTCATAGCGATAGTCCGGAAGCATCTCCAGTAGCCTCGCTCCGAACTGCTTTATTTCTTCGTGAGACGGCATGTTTTCCCTTGCCAGCCGCTCCCTGGACAGGCCGAGATGCATGTAAGATTTGATTTCAATGAAGTCCGATTCGGATTTTTCCAACAGTTCCGCATATTTAGGAATGTGCTCTTGTGCATCATTCACTCCTTTTATTAGCGTGAGCCTTATCACTTTTCTGCACGAAAGATTCGGAAGGAGCTCCAGGGTTTTATTCAGCCTCTGCCACCCGTTGCTGTAGGTAGATCTGTTGATTTTTTGGTGCAGCTCTTTGTTTGGAGCGGCGAGTGAAATATAGAGCTGCGTGGGAAGCGCGCCATCCTTCGCCATTTGATTAATAATCCCGGGTTCCTGTCCGTTTGAAACTATGAATATGCTACGGACTTCTCTCCTGTCCCTGAGGTCCTTTACCAGTTCTCCGAGCTTTGGGTATATCGTTGGCTCGCCGGAAAGCGAAATAGCCCAATGAGAAGGGAACCCTTTGAAGGAGAGATCGAACGCCTTCCTATTCACATCATACGCTCCGCCTATCCCTCCCAAGAGTTTTTTCCGCTGCTTCACGCAATCCGCGATTATTTTTTCCGGATCATCGACTTCCTTCTCTTCCATTTTCGTCTTTCCCATCCACTCAACTGACCTCCAGCAAAAAATGCAGCTCTGCTGGCACCATGCAACTGAAGGAGACATCTGGCAGCAGCGGTGGCAATCAATCCCGTAGAATTTCTGCTTGTAGCAGACTCCCTTTCCACGCAATGCCTTCTTCGTCCAGGAACAGATCTGTACTCCGGAGTGCCTGCCTGCTATTCCATACTGTGCGTTTTCGTAGCGGCTGCGCACCTTGTCTGTCAGTTCAATCTTTTCTTCGATATCCGTCACATTCCCACATAAAAAATTTGAGCGGAACCTTTTATTAATGAATACCTACTAGGAATATTTATGTATGTAGCAAAGGCGAAGATTTCGGTTTGCATGGGAACCAAAAACGAAGAAGAAGCCATTAGGAAGGTTATTTTAGATTTCAGAAACGTGCTGGGTAAGGACGTTGAGTTTGTTGTAACTGACAGCAGTACGGACAGAACAGCGGAGATCGCTGAGGACCTTGGCGCAACTGTGATAAGGCAACCGCCGCAGGGATATGGCACGGCTCTTCGCTCCTCCCTTCTAGCAGCGACGGGTGACATCATCGTCACCACTGATTGCGATGATACTTATCCAGTGGATGCAGTGCCCGGAATGATAAAGCAAATAGAAGAAGGCTACGATCTGGTGAGCGGGAGTAGGTTACTTGGGAAAAGAAGGGTGCCTGCGATGCCGCTATTCAACGAATTTGGGAATAGGATTTTTTCACTTCTTACTGGGTTTCTTTATGGTTTCAGATGCACAGACGCAACGACCGGGCTGAGAGTTTTCAGGTGCGATGTAATACGGAGCATAGAATGGACGGAGAATACTGGCCTTTCGCTCGAGCTGATGTTCAAGCCGGCCGCGCTCGGTTACAAGGTGATCGAGGTACCGATTGACTACAAGGTGAGGGTAGGAACGGTTAAACTCAACCCAATTAAGGGCGGATTTGAAATGCTAAAAACGCTCCTGAAATACAAACTTCGCTCAATAAAGCGTAAATCATACGAATGATTTGGCTTTCTCGATAGCACTCTCGATGCACTTATCGGCGTTCATGTATTTGAACTCGGAAAATCGTCCGAGAAGGGTTATCCCTTCCCTTGCAGCGAATGCATTTATTATTGACATATTTTCATTATAATCGAGATCATATACTACATAAGCATAGGGGCAGCATGTGACTTTGGCGAAGACGACATCGGACTTTTTGAAGATCTTCAAGGAGACGAGCCCATCTATTGTTCGCTCTATGACTTCTCCAGGCTTCAATTGCGCCTTCGCTCCTTTCGGGTCAAATGTAATCTCAGCCAGAACTGAGCTATGGGTTTTAGGAGCGACAAAGGGACTGTAATTGGACGGAAATGAAACTCTGTTGGGAAGAAGCTTCTGTTCAGGAAGATAGCACCAGTGGATGTCGTTGAGCCTAGCAACCTTTAATCCGATCATCACAAGGTATATCGAGTTCCAGCAAAGGGAATCCGCTGCTTTGCGCACTTCGGAATCAGCGCCCTCGTATGCCCGCACAAGGTCACGGATATGAATCGTGCTCACAAGCTGGTCGTAAGTGCGTTCCCGATTCCTTCCGTCACTAACAATCCAGCATTCTCCTTCTTTCTTTATTTTTCGAACATCGAACCCAGTAATCAAACGTTTTGGTTCTATTCTCTTCGCAAGCGAATCCACCAGTGCCTGATAGCCCCCATTCTTTGGGTAATAGAAGTGGAGCTGGTGCAAGTAGCCTTCAGATTCCATGCCCATTGCCGCCTTTAGAACGTCCACTAGCGGTGGCTGCGGAACCCTCCCTTCGACCCAGAAGGTCGCCATCTTCTCCGGAGGGAAGTCCCAAATCTTAGCATTGTAAGGATAAAGGTATTTTTCCGCTATCGCATCCCCGAATCGGGCGTGCATCCACTCCTTAAAATTCTTCGGCATGCTGTTCTTTTCTGAAATGGCTTTGATGTAGTCCAAGACGCACTGAAGTGCTTCGTCCTTCGGTAGGTCGCCAAGACCGTTTTCGAAGGGGTACTTGACGAATCTCCCTTTGTAAAGGATCTTGGTGTTCCTTCTGTGATCGAGCCTGTTGCCCTGAAGAAGCTCGAGCATGAAATTCAGGACCTCTTGATTTTGCGAGAAAACTATGTGCGAGCCAAGGTCGAAAGTGTAGCCTGAGTCTTTTATCGATCTCGCCAGGCCGCCAGGCTCGGATTCTTTCTCAAGAAGCTCCGCCCGTTTGACTATGCTAGCGAATGCAAGCCCAGATATGCCAGCGCCCAACACCCCTACTGTTTCCATCTCTTTCGTCATCAAATCACTCAAAATTAAACAATTAAACACTATATATATACAATTCATGATTTATAAAATTTCCGTCCATGCTGTGAGTGGGAAGGCGCGTATTTTAAAAGCGGAAACAAGAAACAGAATCAGCGAGGTTAGGCGGGGCATCGCAACGGCAGGTGTGGCAGTTGTTGAAGAGACGACAGTATGATTATGGGCGGGAATCCGCAGCGTGGACCGGAACCGGTCGTCATGCGCAAGGCAGCAAAACCTTCAGCGGTCTGAAGGAACGATGCTCCGGCATCCTCAGTGAGCCTGCAGACATGATCACAATCCTTAACATCGTTCTCCTGGGCGTTATTGCATTCTGGCTGGGTTCGTTCTCTTCCCAGCTGCTGGTTTTCCTTGCGATTAGTATCCCTTATTATCTGCTTGCCAGGGTGTGGAAGCTGGGCAGGTTCGAGGCATTCCTTCTTGCGTTTCCACTATTTGCACTTACGACCAACACGGTCTTGTTGCTCTCGATTTTCAACATAACACTGTCAAAAATTCACCTGCTTGTTATTCTGCTTATTTTACCGCTTGCCATAATTTTTTATTACCATCGCGAGAAACTTAAAGAAGAACTCAGTACCTCTTTTCTGCGGGAACCTTCCTTCTCATTCGGTCTTGTTCTTGTTTTCGTTTCTCTTTTCAGCTACTCCGGTTTACTTACCAGTAGCGCTCTTCCACTTACCGATGCAACTGAATACCTCACCAGGACCAAATTCGTGATGGATTCCCTGTCGGAACACGGTAGGGTGCTCACCTGGTACATGAAAGAGCAGCTCGGCTATCCGATATTTACCTTCGATCCGTATCTTTTCCATCTCTCAAGTGGTGTATTTTCTTACTTTTCAGGTTCCAGCATAATCACTAACTTCAACTTTATCTTTCTGATTTACATGTGTTTCTTTGCTCTATCAGCTTTCCTCCTATTCAGGTTCCTGTTCAAGGACGACCTCCTGGCCTTTTGTGCTGCCGCGCTGCTTATCGTAAACCCGAAAATGAGCATAATGGCGGTTTATACCGGGAACATAAAGATATTCAGTGCGTATGCTTCGGTGCCTCTTGTCATGTATTACATATTACGGCTTTTCGACTCTCCCCGGGTCCGTGTGCTGCTCCCCTTGCTACTCTTCAACCAATTGATATCCCATACTAACACCTTGCTATTTCTGCTCTGTTTTTTTGCAGTATTTATTGCATACCATCTTGCTAAAAAAATCAAAATGATTACGCTGGATGAGGTCCTCGGCCTGGCCAAACCACCTGTTTTTGCCGCCCTTGCATTCATCGTCTTGGGCTTGTATTTTATTGTTCCCGTCCTCTACTTCTCAAATTACGTCTCCTCTGTTGAATGGACTTTCGGGTCTTTCAATTTTTCTGAGGCGTTAAGCCCTCTCCTGTCCGAGCCGACCTCAACAGCGCTTGATTCCAGCATGGGCATTCTTTACGGGATGTTCCTCGTTATTTCGCTGCTCCTAGTCCTGTTTGCAGCAGTCCGTATTGTGCGCGGGAAGGGCAGCTTCACTTCCCATCATCTATTTATTCTGCTTTTTATCTTTGCTTTCCTGCTCATGCTTCTCCTCATGAGTAACATCGCATTTCTCGGGAAAACTGTAGTAGGTTATGGGCGGATAGAGCCATTTGTTTTCCTGCTTTTCTCTGCCACATTCGCAGCTGCGATATCTGCAATCAAGGAGTTCAGTTCAAAAATTTATATGGTCGCGCTTTTTCTGGTTTTCATCGCGATATTGCACTATGCGTTGATTACTTCGGAAAGGACCAATACGTTTGTGAGCGAGACTTTTTTCCTGCATCATTCAGGAACCCCGAGTGCCTTAATTGCGCAGCTTCCTGAAAGAATAATTACGTATGGGATGTACGGCACTTCGCTGCACCCTGCCATCTCCAGTGCATACAATAAATCCACCAATGGAATGGGTTATCTGCAGGGACAGCATACTAATATATACATAAATTATCTGAATTCCATAGAACAAGGATGGACATTGCCTAACAGCACGGATGCATCCGTTGCATACAAATTACTTAGGATCACCGCCACGAATACCATCTGGGTTAATGTATGCACCCAGGGCGGGTACAACACTCTAGCTAAATTTAACGCATGCAACTCATGCATATTTTCGAATATCACCAAGCAGGATGAATGCAATCATTTTCTTTTCCTTAATTCGTCTTTTGTTGAGGGTTTCTCCGTTTTGCCGAACTTCACGGATTATGATGCCCTGGTTCCTGTGCCGCAGGGGTATGCTCGGCCAGATGATGAGACAATATTGATCCAAAGCCCGAAGTCTAAATACCTGCTGGTGAAAGAAGAGTATTTCCCGAGGTGGTCTGCATATCAGGAGGACGCAGGCACGGTTCCCATTCGCATGTCCGATCTTGGGCTGATGATTGTGGAAAACAAAAACAACAAACCGATAAAGCTGGTGTACGATTTATTCCTCTGGGAAAAGCTCCTAATGGCAGCCAGCGTCGCTCTCATGGTGCTTCTCCTTTACTGGCCGAGTCGGTGGCTTGCAGAAGAGGTGTCATAGTATTTCCATGGCCGGGTTTTCAGCGGGTGCATCTATTTTAATTATTACGCAGTCCTATTTTTCTCATGAACGTGATCGTTACCGGAGGCGCAGGCTTCATTGGTTCGCATCTTGCAGACGAGCTGCTTATGGATGACCACGATGTAGTTGTCATGGACAATCTGGCGTGCGGCGCTAAAGATAACATTCCGGAAAAAGCAAAATTCGTGAAAAAGGATTTCACAAAAGACGAGATTATTCCGGATTTCAAGGGGGTCGACACTGTCTTTCATTTCGCTGCAGATCCAAATGTCCGCGCGAGCGCAGAGAACCCGAAAGTTTCATTCGATAATAATGTTCTGGGAACATTCAAAGTCCTTGAAGCGTGCAGGAAATCAGGAGTGAAACGGTTCGTTTTCGCATCAACCTCAACAGTCTACGGCGAAGCAATCATTCCTACTCCTGAAACACATCCCTGTGAACCAATCTCAAACTACGGTGCATCAAAGCTCGCTTGCGAAGCATATGTCAGCAGCTACAGCCATTCCTACGGCATCAAATCAACCGTGCTCCGCTACGCCAACATCTTTGGGATCCGAAGTAACCATGGGGTAATGTACGATTTTTTCCAGAAATTGAAGAAGAATCCGAAAGAACTCGAAATTTTGGGTAATGGCAGGCAGGAAAAATCCTATCTGTTTATTTCAGACTGCATTTCTGCTACAATGGCTGCCTTTGAAAAGCAGCAGAAAATATTTGATGTTTATAACGTAGGAAGCAGGGAAAAACACCCTGTAGACGATATCGCAAAGATTGTTTCCAAAACGCTAAACTCAAAACCCAAGACCATCCATACTGGTGGAGAGAGAGGATGGAAAGGCGATGTAAGGACTATGCTGCTTGATGTAAGCAAGCTCGAGTCTCTTGGCTGGAAGGAAAGCATAGGTCTTGAAAAAGGAGCCTGGATTTATTTGGAATGGCTAACGAAGAATCCCTAACTGCCAAGCCTTTTTTTAAAAAGATTAGTCAGGTTTCCGATTCCGTCCCGGAACGCATTAAGCTTTACCTTTCCTTCCCTCCTTTTGTAATGGATCCCAACCTCACAACAACTGAAACCGCTGCGGAAAGCTTCTATCTTGATTTCCTGGGAAAAAGCCATGCCGTCGCTTTTTACCTTTTCTTTTATCCTGTCCCAGACTTCCCTTCGAAACAACCACATTCCTGATTGGGAATCGCTGAAATTCAGGCCAAAAAGCGCTTTTGAAAAAAAAGACAGCACTTTATTTCCCAATTTGTTTCTGAGTGGCATTGCCCCTGCATCCATTTTGGCGAAACGGTTAGTGCTGATAAAATCGAATCCTTTTTTAGTTATGTATTCAAGCAGAACTGGAATTTCTTCTCCAGGATAGGTGCCATCAGCATCAAGCGTAATGACTATTTCCCCTTTAGCTGCTTCAAATCCGGTTTTATACGCCCGTCCGTATCCTCTTCGGGGTTCTGTTATAACCTTTGCACCGGCCAAAACCGCCTTCTCCGCAGTGCTGTCCGTTGACCCGCCGTCAATAACGAGCACTTCGAGTTCGAATCCAGAGTGGCTTATCCTTTTATTTGGTATTGAGCCAATAGTTTTTTCTATCCCTTCGGCTTCATTAAGAGCAGGAATGATCACTGAAAGCTTTTTCATGTTTTATTAATCAGAAAGGATGTTTAAAAACATTCAAGAATCAAGTATCTTATGAAGTTTGACAAATACCTGATAATATTGCTTTTGGTGGCTGCTGTTTACACGTATCTTGTAATGGACCTTATTTCTGGTTTCAAGGAGCTTCCCAGCCCGCTTTACGGTGGTGACTATTACTACCAGCTGGGTGCAGTATATCACATATACGAAAGCCCGGTTACGGAGTGGTTTTCCTCGACAAACATTCCTGGTGGCATGCCAGGATATCTTCCCCTATATGGCATTCTGGTAACTGTTTTTGGTAAATCTTTTGGTCTTGACCCCATGCATGCGATGTTCTATTCGAATCTGCTATGGCCCCTTATTTCACTTCTTGCTTTCTTCTTTTTACTCATCCGGATAACCAAGGATCCTGAAATATCCCTGCTGGGAACGGTTTTTCTGGTCGGCATAATCACGGTTTTCCCTATATTTAAGTACACTGATTTCACTCAGGTCATAATCGTCCCCCTTTTCTTTCTCTCCCTTTTTAATTTTTTTGAGAAACAAAGCAATAACAATAGCCTGATGCTTGGCATTGCCTACGGGACGATGGGGCTTGCCCATGGCACGTCTTTTCTCTTGGCATCTTTCCTGATTCCGGTTACTTTCGTGTATATAATCTATTCAAAAAAAGATTCTGGTTTCGCAGCAGCCGCTAAAGAATTGTGGCTGCCATTCACAATCGCATTTGGCCTGGGTTTCCTGGTTTCCCAGCTGCTATGGTTCACACCGATTTTCATCCAGCACGGGCAGACAAAACTTGGCAACACGATTTTCGCTTTCCCTGACACCGCAAGACCAGACGTCATGTTCCAGGTCCTTTTCGACGGCCTGCAGCAGATGTTTTTCAACACCCGAAGCCTTCTTCTATTGGCAGTCAGTCTTCTTTCCCTGGCTGGGACATACCACATTTTGAGATTCGGCCGGGAGACCGAACATTCATTCCTTAAACTTGCTTTTGTTTCCACCTTTATTTTCGCTTACAGCTATTTCTTGACCTCCCCGATTCTCGACACGCACATGATACCTTCGTATGTTCAGAATATTTATCTAACTCCTCTCGCGATTATGCTTGGTTTGGTATTTCTTCGAGACTACACAAAAGGGAAAGAAGACCTGAGAAAGACGGCACTAATAATTTTCCTGGTTCTATTCATACTTAACCTTGTTTCCGGCTATTCGGAATGGTACGATAACCAATGGAGACAGACAGGAAGGAACCTTCTTCCCCTACCTATCCTCTCCCTTCAGAGCTATCTGCTTGCCAACACAAGCATTGACGATGTTATTCTCAGCAACAACGAACTCAGCTTCGCGTTCAATGCAATAAGTGGAAGAAAGGCTGTTATATCCAGGAGATCCCAGAACGATCCTTTCTTGGAATTCGATAGCAGGGAACTCGATGCTGCCGTCATTCTGTATGGAAATAATACAAGTAGGAAATTATCTCTAATGAAAAAGTACAACATCAGTTATATCTATCACGATCTGTCATGGCCTTCGATGGAATATTCTTTTATAAAAGAAAATGATAGTTACAGAATCGTAGGATATTTTGATCCCATCCTTGTAATCTTCTCAAAAGAGCGGGAAAATGCGCTGATTGAAAATGGCATAGCATACCGCAGAATTAATGGCTTCATAGACCCCTCGATCAGGACCCCCGATATACGTACTTTCGACCTCCTGATGGTAACAGCCGATAATTACGATACGTCAGGAAAGGGTTTCTGGAAAGATGACATTGACCCATATCTTAATGAAGTATGGAAGTACGAGGAAAACGGAGAAGCCATGGCTGCGTTATACAAGTTGAAAGCGCAGTAGGTTATCTCTTCTTTATTGCCTGTGAATACAACTCTTCTGTTTTCTTTGCCACGTTCTTCCAGTCGTATTCTGCCATCAGCTTTTGCCTGGCTTTGCGGATTATGGCACCGTATTCCTTTTCATTATCCAGGAATATTGATAACTTCTCTGCAAGTTCCTTTTCATCATCGAAAAGGAATTGTTCGGCATCGTCTCCGAATATCGAAGAGAAGAAGTGCCTGTAGTCCCCTACCCTTGTGGAGAATACCGGCCTTGAGCATGCGATTGATTCCAGCCAGATAAGCGGAAATCCTTCATACCTGCTTGGAAGTACGATAGCTTTGGAATCACAGTAAACTTTCCTTATCCTTTCATAAGGAATTTCAATGAACTCCGCATCTATGTTCAATTCATCGACCAGTTTTTCGAGCTCTGGTTTTGCGCCTTCGTCTTTCCCGCATATCCTTAGCAAAAGTTCCTTGCTACCTAATTTGGCGAATCCTCGGATAAGCAAAGGAATATTTTTATCTTTATCAAGGCGTCCAATGTAGGTAATTGCCTTCTTGTCGGATGTACTAGAGTCGCATGCGAATTTCCCGGAAACACCGTTCGGGATATACACGATCTTTCTTTCGTACCTTTTCATTTCTGGAGGAGTAATCGTGGAAACAGAAATTATCCCGGAGGCCTTCCATAGAAATACGGGAGCTACGAACATCTCGTAAATCTTTTGGAAGATCGCGAGCGCGCCCCTTTGACGAGGGTAGCCATGCAGCGTGAACACGAATGGCTTTCTTTTTATCAAAGCAACCACGGCAGTAATGAAAGGGATTAGAGATCCGTATCCATGTGAGCAGTAAATATCGAAATCTTCTTTCAGCAAAGCGTAAAATATCATCGGCGGAAACCTGACTGATGAGAATATCGGAAAATTCAGGGAGAAAAAACGTTTAATCCCAAATCCTTCAATTTTCTCTTCTTTTGGAGCATCTTTAACAGCAGTTGTAAAGATAGTTACTTCATTATTGCGTCTGACAAGCTCCTTGGAAATTTCGTAAACATGGTGTTCAATGCCTCCAGTTGCAGGAAGTAAAAGATGGGTCACCTGGGCTATTTTCATACAATGCATTCTATTGCCTCATTTAAAATCTTAATATGATTCATTGAAAGAGAGCCGGCCATCTTATTTTCAATTTTTCTTCGAGCTGTGCATTCATCTTATCAAAATAAGGATCATCAATATCGAGATGCTCATTTTCGAATGTTTCCTTGGCAAGCCGAACGTTTCCCTCCAAGTTCTCTAATACGCCCTTTATCTTGCGGATCCATTCAGCCTCATCAACACTATCCACAACCCAATCCTTTGGAAGGTAGTCAGAAGCTCCAGCACCGTAAGATGAAATCACCGGTGTGGAAGTGCTCAGGGCTTCTACGATAACAAAACCGATCGGATCCCTGAAGGCCGGGTGAATAAGAATTTTGGATCTGGAGTAATAATCGAAAAGCACATCCATGCTTTCAGCAAAAGGGATGTATTCAAAATTATCTAGGGATTTGGTCTTTTTGGTTATTTCGTCCGCCAGTTCTCCTTTTCCGATAAATACGAATTTCTCATCTTTCAAAAGTTCGGCCAGTCTTATGAATAAAAACGGGTTTTTTGAAGCAATTGCCCGCCCGACAAAAAGAATATGCTCTCTCTTTTTTGTAGCTCTTCTTTTTTTTGCTGCAGGGGGTACCAGCAAGGGTGTAGCCCCAAGGCTCTTCAGAAATAAATAAGTCCTTTTGGTGAGTACTATGAACGGCCTAGAAGAAAAAAACCTCAGCGCATTTTTTGCGAAAAAGTCCTTGAATCCCTTTCTTGGGTTATACTCCTCTACGATAACGCAGGGGATATTCCTTAACATCAACTTCCAGGTTTCAAAAGATACAAAAGGTGAATCTGCCAGATAAAGATTTTCTTTTTTGAATTCCAGTGATACATAGCCAAAATGCCTGGTTTTTGAACGGTAGATAATCTTTTTGCTGTTCTGCGGAAAATCAAATTTTTCAAGGCCCAGTTTATCTGCCGTCTTATACAGCACCTCTTGCGTAGATGCGTATACACTATGCTGCGCAAGCAGGCTGACTATCTGCCCTTTCATGCTGTTCTTCAGGTATGTACTTTTAATAATAGTGCTTTCCCCTGACCGACTGATTGCCAACTTACTGTTATTTTTCCTTTGATGTCATGAGTGCGATATACTTGGGAATAACATTTCTTACGTCAAAATCATTTGCTCTTGCCTTTCCTTTCTCGGAGAATTCCTTTCTTGTTTTCTCGTCTTCCAATAAAGCGATTATGGCATCAGCTAGCTCAACCTCTTCTTTTGTAAGTGGTTGATCTGCAGTCTTTAGAATTCCATCGGGCACAGGGACCAGAATTCCGTACGATTCTACTCTATTCTCTGTTGCGCCTTCTACTTTTAGTATTCCTCTAGGTCCTGTTTTACAATCGGTTGAGATAACTGGTATTCCGATCGCTAGCGATTCTACGATTACGTTTGAGAAACCCTCAAAAATCGAAGGCAGGACGAATAATTTCGCACCTCTTAGTATCGGGTAAATGTTATCCATTCTTGTTTCTATTAAGAGAACCGAGTTCGATAGCTTCATATCTTGTATGAGTTTCCTTAGATAATCAGAAATGGATCCCCTGCCAAGAATAACAAGCTTCAAGTCAGGATATTTTGTCCGTACTTTGGAGAAAGCCCGTATGAGGTGCCATTGGCCTTTCTGAGGTTCCATCCTTCCTATGTTAATGACGTAATCCCCTTGAATTTTTACCTCTGGTTTCTCATTTGCTTTTTTTTGTATGCTTTCTATATTATAAGGATTGTTTATGACTGTGATTTTCCCAGGATCGATCTTCGCATAATTCATTAATTCCTCATTCACTCCTTCGCTTACTGCAACGATTTTGGACGCTATCGGGTAAAACAAACTCCGTAAAAGCTTGGACATCATTCTCTTGATCGCAGATTTCCCTTTGTCAGCCATCACAATGGACTTATGAACAGATATGATCGGTTTTTTTCCGGCAATTATGTTGAGCAGGTTGGCGTAATCATCAAAACTTATGATCGCATCGAAGTTTTCCTTTTTGGCGATCTTTCTCAATCTTAAGATCCTAAAGAAGAAATTCTTAGTATCTTTCAAAATATTTTTTTCAGAAGGAAGATCAAGAGAAATGAGTCTCCCCCTATATGGATACTCGACCTTGTTCTCAAAAACTATAAAAACAACATCCCAGTCCTTGGGCAAGTTAAAGGATAATTCTGTTGCTATTTTTTCCGCGCCACCATATCTTAAGGTTGGGATCAGGAATGCGATTTTCATAAAATCATTTCTGCATCATTCTTATAAAATCCTCCAGTCCGAAAGCAATGATGAAATGAGTTCTCCTCGATAAGATGTTTGATCTTATCCTAATATATCGTTAAATATCCTGCTTATCCTTTTCCTAAATTCCTTTTCCGAGAACCTGCCTTCTGTTGCCTCATTATAGGCGTTCCTTGCCATTTCATCTCTTTCCGAAGAGTTTTCAGTCATCCTTTTCATGGCATCATAAAGCCTTTCTATATACTCTTCCGGAGGGTTCATGCTAAGCCTCAGCCTCTCTTTCATTGCGATTTCCATTGTAGGCCAGGCATATCCCCCGTCTTTCCTAAAGGAGTAAAATGGAGACTTGATCACAATGCCGCGCTTCCCATCCTCGACAAGTTCGGGGAGGGCGAAGGAATCAACTACTATCGCGGGCAGGCCGAAAGCGAAAGCTTCGATCACTACAAAACCAAGCGTGTCGTATTTGGAAGGGAAAACAAGGCAGGTTGAGTTCTGGTACAGCTCCTTGACCTTTTCGTATGGCAGATTGAAGAAGAAAGAGATCCGTTTGTTGGCAGAGTACTTTTCTTTTATCATATCTGGAACCGGACCAAGATAATTCAATCGCACATCATGTGTTTTCGACAACTGGTCAAATGCAATCAGGGTTTCGTAACCCCCCTTCTCGTAGAAATTCTTCCCAACAAAAAGGAATGTGATCTCCTCTGGTTTCTTTGTCTTCTGCTGTGCATTAGCCACGGGGTAGAGTGTTTCTGTCTTGCCAGCGACTTTCTCGGATTTAATGAAATTGAGTAGGGTTTTTCTCGCGGTTTCGCTCATGGGAAGTATCTTCCTAAGGTTATCTTTCTCGAGCTCCTTTCCAAGAGCCTTAACAAAACGGGCGGAATCAAGGCCATACTGGTTGAAGCCGCAGAAGACTGCAGGGTGCTCCATATCCAGCACGTACGGCAGGTCTGTATCGAGCAGTGACTGCGAGCTGTACACCATGTCAAAGCCTTTCAAACGGAACGCCCTTTTCTTGGGCATCCCCATCATGATGTGGACATTATTGTAGAGGCTGGAAGCGAAAGGATAGACGAGCCTGGAGAATCCCTGCCTGATCCCTTTTTCCTTATGGGCCATCTTCAGTAAGGGATTTGCAGCGTAAGCGTTACCAGATGCTTCAAAGCCATCCGGAAGAAGCGACATTTTGTAAAGGTCTACTGAATGGACGGCTGAAGGGTAATAGAAATAGACTTTTCTCATTTTATCTCCTTGACATTTTCATAATACCAGTCAATCGTCTTATCCAATCCTTCCTCAAAACCCGTTTTCGCCCTGAAGCCAAAGCATTTCTCTGCTTTGGAAACATCGAGCATCCTCCTTGGCTGGCCATTAGGCTTCGAAGTATCCCATTCTATCCTGCCTTCATAGCCAACCTTCCTGGCTATCAGTCCGGCCAGGTCCTTTATGGATATCTCCTTCCCTGACCCCAGGTTGACAGGGTCAGAAAGGTCATATTTCTCTGTAGCCAAAATAATTCCTTCTGCGCAGTCCTCAACGTATAGGAATTCCCTTGTAGGAGAGCCATCTCCCCAAAGAGTGACAAACTCCCGTCCTTGTTCTTTTGCCGTGTAGAACTTCCTTATCATAGCAGGGATAACATGCGAAGTCTCTAAATCGAAATTGTCCCGCGGCCCATATAAGTTCACAGGCAGCAGAAAAATCGAGTTGAATCCATACTGTTGCCTATAAGCCTGAGACTGGACGAGCATCATCTTCTTGGCCAAACCATAGGGCGCATTGGTCTCTTCCGGGTATCCGTTCCACAGGTCCTCCTCCTTGAAAGGTACGGGTGCGAACTTTGGGTACGCGCAAATCGTGCCTATTGCAACGAATTTTTTCACTTTGCTCAGCCTGGCCTGCTCCATGAGCTGCACCCCCATCATTAGGTTGTTGTAAAAGAAGCTCCCGGGGTTCTTCATATTGGCCCCTATGCCTCCGACTACCGCTGCCAGATGGATAATTAGCGACGGCTTCGCGTCATGCAGCAGCTTTTCTATATCTGCTTTTTCTACGAGGTCGTAATCGCTGCTGCGCGGCACAAAGATATCACTAGCTCCCCGTTTCTTTAGCTTTTCCACGAGATGCGAGCCAAGAAATCCCGCGCCACCTGTGACGACTATGCTTTCATCCTTTAAGTTTAACATCCACTCCCTCGTGTTTGAGGTCTGCCTCGAGCATCAGCCTAACCAACTCCTTGAATTTGACCTTAGGTTCCCAGCCCAGGAGCCGCTTGGCTTTTGAATAGTCCCCCTGCAGAATGTCGACTTCAGCAGGCCTGAAGTAGCGTTTGTCGATCTTCACATGCTCCTTCCAGTCCAGGTCAGCGAGCGAAAACGCTTCATCCAAGAATTCCCTGACTGAATGCGTCTCTCCTGTTGCGATCACGAAATCCTCGGGCTCCTTGTGCTGGAGTATCAGCCACATGGCTTCAACAAAATCTCCTGCATAGCCCCAATCCCTTTTGGCCTCCAGGTTACCAAGGTAAATGTACTTTTCTTTTTTCGCCAATATGCGTGCGAGACCTCGTATTATCTTCCTCGTCACGAATGTTTCTCCCCTTCTGGGGGATTCGTGGTTGAAGAGTATGCCATTCGATGCGTATATGCCGTAGCTCTCCCTGTAGTTTATTGTCATGTGATAAGCGTATACCTTGGCGCAGGCATAGGGGCTCCTTGGGTGGAACGGGGTCTCCTCATTCTGCGGCACTTCCCTGGCCTGCCCAAACATCTCGCTGCTGGACGCCTGATAAAAGCGTATGTTTTTTTTGCTCCTGCGTATCGCCTCAAGGATCCTGACTGTCCCGAGCCCTGTGACATCCCCGGTGTACTCCGGGATATCAAAACTCGTCCTTACATGGGATTGCGCAGCGAGATGGTATACCTCATCCGGTTCTACCTTGTTCACCACTTCAGATATCGAGCTGCTGTCAGTGAAATCTCCGTAATAGAGGAACATTCTGGTTTTAGGGTCATGGGGGTCTCTGTATATATGGTCTATCCTTCCAGTGTTGAATGTGCTCGCCCTGCGAATTATGCCGTGGACTTCGTATCCTTTGCCAAGCAGGAACTCGGCGAGATAGGACCCGTCCTGGCCCGTTATTCCGGTGACCAGTGCTTTTTTCATTATAATCACACCATTATCCTTTTGTCCGTTATCAAATAATATGGTGATCGCCATTCTTTAAATGTTTATAAGTGTAATCTAATTCAATCCACTTTTTTCTTTGCAAAAATGTACCCATATCCGCTTTTGTTTATGGCCTCTTTATGGATAATAAATCTGTTTTTGATTAAGATCTCTTTGGCTTGTTCATGAAGTTCTGCTGAGTGGGTTTCCATTCTCACCTCATTTGTTCTATCTAATATTTTTTGTCCTCCGCTCAAAATGTCAACTTCGCTTCCTTCAGTATCTATTTTTAACATCCCTATTCTTTTGCCGAATTTTTCAACAAAAAAATCCAGCGGAAAAACTTCCATTGTTCTTCTGCTGCCTGCGTTTATTTCGTCCTTAAATGCCATACTACTTATTGGATGGATATGAAAGACGAGTCTGCTTCTATTTTTTCCTATCGCGCAGGTATAAACTCGTGATTTAGAGCAATTCAATTTAATGAGTTCTGCGTTCTCTGCAACTGGCTCAAAACAGAATATCTTGCATTTCGGATTATAGAAGGAGAATAACTTGGCAGCCATTCCTATGCCTCCGCCTATATCAACGTATGTACCGTCATTACTCAGTTTCGAGAATTCGTACTGATTTTCCACCAGTTCAGTCAGAGTAGCGGGGTCTACATGATTATCCCTGAAATAGACCCAACCCATATTTGTCTTAAAGCGATTAATTTTTCTATTTAAAAGAAAATTTTCAGGGAAGCCTATTTGATATCTTGCATTTTTGGTCACTGCAGCAAGATAACGGATCATCTCCCATGGCGGCATACCTAGTTTTAAAGAGGCAGCGAATGCTCTTTTCAAAAAGGGCAAATAGACCACTATTTTATTCAAATTTAGTTTTGTCATGAATTTTCACCGCTTTTTAAAAAAGGTTATAAACGATTTATTAATAAGAATGGTTTTTTATTCTTTTTAATACTTTCCAGGGTATTTCCTTGTAAAGAAACTTTCTGAGTGATAAAATTGGCTGATTTAAGCGGCGAGCACAAGACCATGGCAAAAGGAACTTTTTGGGGCCTTACTGGCACTATCATCCTTAAGTTCGTTTCATTCGTCTATTCTGTGATCATAGCCAGGTTGTTCACCCAGGATGATGTTGGCACTTTCTTCCTGGCACTCAGTATAATGTATATCGCAGGAATATTCGGCGACCTGGGGCTCAATTCGGCATTCAACAGGTATGTGCCGTATTACATCGGCAGGGGGGAGAAGGACAAGTCCCACACTCTGCTTCGCGCTTCCTATATGTTCTCGGGCGTACTTTCGCTATCGATATCCATCCTTCTCTTTTTGTCATCTGGGTTATTTGCAGGGTTCTTCAATAACCCGGCGTTATCGCCTACCCTACAGTTCATCTCCCTTTACATCGTGCTTGGTACTTTCTTCACCCTGAATATAGCATTCCTCCAGGGGCTGAAAAAAATCAAGGAGAACAGCATCCTCCTGAATGCCCAGAATATACTAAAGCTCGCGCTCACTGTAGTTCTTTACTTCATTTTCGGTGCAAACGCCTTTGTTTTATCAGCCGCATTTACATTTTCCTATCTTATCCTGGCAGCAGCGTCATTCATTTATGTGAACCGGGCTCTGGACGAAACCAAAATATCCCGTATCAGTGCCACTCTTAAGGAACAGTTTTCAATGCTCAGGGAGATCGTGCCGTTCGGTCTCACTCTCGCCATAGTCACAACATTCTGGAGTATTGCGACTTATATAGACAGGATAATGATGGGCTACCTTCTTCCCCAGGAATCCTCCATGGTGAGCATAGCGATTTATACCATGGCAATATCCCTTGCGACGCTGATCTCTATCTTTCCGGGCGCAGTGCTGTCCATTTTTTTCCCAATAATCTCAGAGATGTATGGGGGAAACAGGAAAGATGAATTCGACAATGTCTCAGTATCCGCATTCAGATGGATTTCTTTCATGGTCATTCCACTTACAATACTCATGATCGCTTTCCCGCAGGAGATACTGCAGATGTTTTATGGAGCCTCGTATGCACGGGGGGCGTGGGTTTTGGTGATCTTCTCCATCGGCATGTTTATCCGCTCATTAAGCTATGTTCACGGGACAATACTGGCTGCTATGAGGGTGGTAAAGGTCGAGTTATACGCCGCGCTTTCAGCCACTGCAATAAATATCATCCTCAACATAATTCTCATCCCAAGGTTCGGAATGAATGGCTCTGCATTCGCTTCTGCGATCTCGTTCACTGCCGTTACTATCCTGCTAGTTTATTATTGCAAGAAGATCGCTGGCTTCGGCTTTTCCATTGGTTTCCTTAAGCCAGTTTTCGCAGGACTGATTAGTTTGGTCTTACTGGTTTTGATCAAAGGATCAGTATTCCAGCTCGTCAGCCTGTTACCTGCACTGCCAGTTTCAACTGAAGGCATGGTTGGCCTTGTTGCAGGCAAGCTCATTAAACTCGCCATTATTGGGTTATTATTTTTCCTAGCATGTGCTGTCTTTTTCGTTTCACTTGTGCTAATCAGGGGCTTTGCTCAAGAGGATCGCGACTTGATCTCATCAGCGATGAGGAGGGCAAAGGTCCCGGACAATATAATAATCACAGTAAAAGGTATAATGGGTGAAGGAAATGTCTAGAATATTGGTGACTGGGGCAGCGGGATTTATCGGATCAAATCTTACAGAGCGGCTTGTCAAGGACGGGCATGAAGTGACTGCGCTCGACAACATGCACACAGGCAGCGAAAGCAACGTTGAATCTGTGAAGGGAAAAGTAAGATTCGTGAAAGGCAGGGCTGGTGATATCAGCAGCCTGAAGGAGCGATTTGATGCAATATTCCATAACGGCACCTATTCCTCCACGCCCATGTACAAGGAGAATCCCCACCTGGTCGCACAGGTAATGGACGACTGGATATCCATCCTGGAGTACGCCAAGGCGAACGGAACGAGAATCGTCTGGGCATCCACATCTTCGGTATACAACGGCCAGGAACCCCCGCACAGGGAGAACATGGACGTAAAAATCACTGACTTCTACACAGAGGCGCGCTATGCCATGGAGCGCATGGCGGAGCTTTACTACAAACTGTACGGAGTGCAATCAATAGGCCTCCGCTATTTCAGCGTGTATGGGCCTCACGAAAAGTCAAAAGGAAAATACGCCAATCTGATCTCGCAGTTCCTCTGGGCCATGCAGAAAGGTGAGCAGCCTGTCGTATATGGAGACGGTTCCCAGACAAGGGATTTCACATACGTGGATGATATTGTGGAGGCAAACATGCTTGCAATGAAATCAAAAATGAAGTTCGGGATCTACAATGTCGGCACTGGAAAGTCGATCACAATAAACGAAATGATGGTTCTTCTTGGTGAGAAACTGGGGAAGGACATAAAGCCGAAATACATTGAAAACAAGATACAGAACTACGTCCAGCACACGCTCGCGGATACGGGCAAGGCGGAAAAAGAGCTTGGCTTTAAGGCAAAGGTGTCCCTTGAGCTTGGGATTGAAAAAATAATTACATATTATTCTTCTTTGCAATAAAGAAAAACGTTCTGAAAAGATCGGAGTGAATGACCTAGCCTGTCCTGGGAAGATTTCAGGATTCAAATTTTTTTATCTTCTATCGTGAGAGCCACTATCCAAGACTGGTTAAAATACTTCCATATTTTCCCAATTAACATCAGTGTGAATGATTTTATCTTAAGACTCATGTTTCGATTGTCGATGTCTGTGAAATAAAAAGCCTCTCCAAAACGTAAACCATGCCTATTACAAATCTCTTTCAAGTTATCCGGTTCAATAAAGCATGTGTGATCGTACTGTATCCTCGGCCTCCTAAAAGTTGCGGCCCTTAAGAAATATCCTAATGAGAAGGGATTCGGTGTGCTTATTATGATCTCACCGTCATTCTTGAGATGTGTTTTCATATTTTCAAATAATAGTCCAATATTATCTACATGCTCTATTACGTCACCTAATACGATGATATCGAATTTTTTTCCAATTTGCAGACTTTCAGCATTTCCATAATGCGCCTGGAATCCCCGTCTTCTAAATGCCTCGGCTGCTTTTTCATCTATTTCAATGAGTTCAAGGGATTTGGCGGTTTTCACGATTTTGAACGCCAATAAACTCTTTTTGTCAGTAGCTTCATCTCCAAAATAGACTAAGTCGCCCCCGCTTCCTATATCGAGCACCTCTTTGCCCTTAATTTTGGAAAGTATATAGTCTGCCTTGAAATTCATGGATTCACCAAGCATTATCTTAAGATGTATTCTGTTGGGTATTTCCTTTTAAAATCCAATGCAGATTTGAATATAAAAATCAAAGATAAGGAGTCCATGGCTGACTACCTCTATTGTACCCCTTTTTAATATTTTCTGTTTATAACACTATCATACACATTTGAATAACCAGGTGCAAGAATGGAAAAAAAACCTTTACATCGCAATCATGCCGATTCCGACAAGGGTCCAAACACAAAGCCTTCGTCTTCTGTCTTCAGAAGGTTCAAAGACCGGTTTAAGATGCTGCTTTTGGCAGGGGCAGTTGCTGCTTCAGCTTCCTGTACGTTCGATATCCGTGCTCAAATGGTCCGGGACGCATCAGTTCCAAATGACGTGGCTGCTGACGTTACCAATCCGGGCGAGGATGCAAAAAAGGAAGATGCGAGACAGGATGATGCGAGACAGGAAGATGCACAACAGGACGCAGCTGATGATGCCTCGCAGGATGACGCATCTGCTTCTGACGCCTCTCCTGATGGACCAAAGCCTTGGTGGGATACTAACTGGTCATACTGCAGGAAGATAAACATATCCGGTTCTTTCCCAAGCGGTTATTCTCACAAGGTTACACTTACGGATCCTGATTTTGATTATTCTCATGCCAAAACAAACCTGGGGGACCTGCGGATCTTTGAAGGCCCTTCCTGTGAAAATCCAAATCTTACAGTCGGGTCCCTTGATCCCTATGATGAGACAGTGAACAGTCCTGGGGAAAGCAAAATCTGGTTCAAAACCAAGACCGCGGACATCACTTCAGTTGTCATGTACTATGGAAATCCGAATGCAACAGGAACTTTCGACGGGAAAAAGACATTCATTGCATTCGGAAAAGACAGCGACTTCAGCGATTTCACTGAAAATGACACAAAAAATGCGCTCACTTTGGACGGCAGTGGAGTTAATTTCCTGAATTTTCCATACGGAGATGGTTCTGGTGTGTCCTACCTTTACAAGGATGTGGGAGATCTTTCCGGAGATTTTATTTTTGATTTTACTGTCAAGTACACGCGTTCAACTTCGTGTTATGTTGAATTAATGGTTGGGGTAACTGACACTCTTGCAGCTGGTTTTGATTTGGCTTCAAATGGAGTCGGCTATGTTAGGGGTGACTGCAATTCCCCTCCAAAATCGGTTATTCTCAGGGTGAGGAAAAATGACGCGGTTGTTGACAACTTAGCTACGTCTTTTGTTCCTGCTGACGATTCTACTTATCATGCGAGGATTAAAAAAACCGGAAGCACGGCCAGCATCATGCTATTCTCATCAAAAACTGACCGGGAAGATGAAACGAACGCACTGGATTCAGTTTCGAGTTCCAAGGCTCCAATAGTTAACCTGAGGTATGTTTACGCACCCACTGCACTTATCGGCGTGGTCAACAACACACATTCAACTGACGGCAACCTGAACGAAGTGGTTGTCAGGTATTACGCTTCTCCGGCGCCGACATATACCTTTGATGCTGAAGAGACCAAGTAGGCGACGTGCGGGCTTTTAAAACCGTTCTTTCCATATTCTGTATAACTGTCTTATTCAGGGGTTGAAAATGATCGAGGAAGTACTTTTTGGCAAGCTGGCAATGCCCGGCGAAACAGTGAGGCTCGTACTGGCATTTCTTGGAGTGGCTGCAGCGACCTACTATGATGTCTTCAATAAAAGGAACGTCCCAAACGTCCTGCTTTACGCATTCCTTGCCATCGCGTTTGTGGCTAATTTATTTTTTTACCAGGCCGACATCTTTATTTTCTCAGTCGCGCTTGCCGCATTCTTCGGTGCCATTGGATACATCTTTTATAGGTTCGGCCAGCTCGGCGGTGCAGACGTATTCGTCATTTCATCAGTGATCCTGCTGCTTCCAATACATCCCGCGTTCGTTGGGCTCGCATTCAACATGCCATTCATCTTCTCTGTTATCGTATTCTCCGGGGTCGCATTCGCGGTTTACGTAATCGTATTCTTCAGCCTGAAGCTATGGGAGCAGGGCGCCAAACCGAGGCTCTTGTATGCCCTTCTTTTCATACCGTACATTCTCTTTGCATATGTCTACTTCAATTCCATCCTTTTCTCCACGATGTACTTTGTTTTCGTTTCCATCCTTCTTTTGGCAACCGTGTTTTTCCTGATGTTCAGGGAGGACATCAACCTTCTCCTTTCCGAACGCATGAGCCCTTCTGAGCTTGAAGAAGAGGACGTACTGGCGCTGGATATGATGGACAAGGATTTTGTCAAGAAGTACAGCATAAAACGCCTGGCTACTAAAGATGAGATTGACCGGATGATCGGCCTGAAGATTCAGGAGGTTTGGGTGTACTCCAAACTACCACCATTCCTTCCATTCTTCCTGCTTGGCATGGTAATGTCGCTGTTTTTCGCAGCATCCCTTCTCCTATTCTAGCTGGTTCATATGGATGCCATCGTTCTGCTGAACTATTCTATAGCGTTCTTTTCCCTTTTCACTGTTATTTTTTTCATACTGCTCCTGATTAGGTACCGCAGGGAAGTAAACAAAGTCCCTGCCAGGACGAACTGGAAGCCCGTTGTTTCGGTAATAATCCCCGCTTATAATGAAGAGGCAGGCATTGCCCAGACTATCAACAGCGTGCTTACCCTGGACTACCCAAGGGAAAAACTTGACATAATCCTGGTGGATGACGGGTCCAGCGACCGTACTTTCGAAATAGCCAAAGGGTATGAAAATGACGGGGTAAGGGTCTTCACAAAGAAAAACGGTGGGAAGGGAGCAGCGCTTAATTTCGGTATTGCCCGTGCCAGGGGCGAGCTGATCGCAACCATGGACGCTGACTCCGCCCTCATGCCCAATGCCCTGGACGAGCTCCTTCCGCTTTTTGATGAAGAAGTCATGGCAGTCACGCCTGCAGTTAAGGTTAAGCCGGAAAACAAGCTTATCGTGGAACTGCAACGTATCGAGTACCTCATGATCCTTTTTTCCAGGAAACTGCTGTCCTTTATAGATTCCGTGCCGGTCACGCCGGGGCCTTTCAGCATTTTCAGGGCAGAGGTTTTCAGGAAAGTCGGTGGATTTGACGAGAAAAATCTTGTGGAGGACCAGGAGATATGCCTGAGAATCCAGGCTGCAAATTATAGGGTACGTAGCTCAATGTCAGGAATAGTACTCACCCAGGTACCGGACAACCTGCCAGACCTTTTGAAACAGAGAATACGTTGGCAGAGGGGAGGGCTTAGGAATTACTGGAAGTACCGGTTCCTCATAAGGCCGGAGTATGGGGATTTCGGCATGTATTTCGTCCCGCTCAATTTCCTTTCAATAATCGCATTTTTCCTAATACTCGGTCTGATGATACATGCAGTAGTTGCCTCTCCTTATTATTCAAGGTACATAATCGTCGATTCCATTATCCTTGGCATTGGTCTTGTAACTATCATAGGAACGCTTGTAGTGCTATCCACTTTGCTCTGGGTTTATCTGGCTGTGGTTGCATTTAAGGAAAAAGTTTCCATAAAAAATCTTCTGCTGTTTATGGTGTTTTACTGGTACCTCATGGTTGGCTATAATGTGATGACTGCGGTTAAGGAAATACGGAGGGAACCAGCGACTTGGTGAGCTACTATGTTACTACTGCATTCCCCTTATCCGGAAATTCGTTGTCTTCTTCCTGAATACAAAGGTGACGCAGTCTCCTATGATCTTATGCTGCGTCGGCATTCATTAGTTCTTTTCTCGCGCATATTCCAATCCGGGAGGTGCGGATGATGGAGCGAAGCATTTCCTATCCTCTTTATGCGGCCGCGTTTGTTCTTTCTGTGCTCGTCTTCAGCATTGGGGTTTACGTAGGATATCTCATTGACCAGTCAAACCAGGCCTCGATTTCAAAGGAAGTGGAGGACATCTCGCGAAAAGTTGAATCTACTCAGCTTCTTATGCTCCTGGAGGATAACAGCTCATCCTTCTGCCCGCTCTACAAATCCCAGCTGGATTCCATTAACGAAGAGGTCGAGAATATCGGCTACAGGCTCAGCTACCTTGAAGAAGAGAAGAACGTCTACGATGTTCCATTGAAGAAAAATTATTTCGTGCTTGAGGCGCAGTCCTACCTCCTGTCGAAAAAGATAAAGGAAAGGTGCGGGGATAAAAGCGTTCTTCTGATATACTTCTATTCGAACGCGAACTGCTCTTCCTGCAAAGACCAGGGCGACGAGATTCTCCGGGTCAGGGATGATTTGAGGGACCGTGGCATTATTGTTAAGATATTCTCTTTTGATGGTGACCTCGGCAGCCCGGTGGCAGATGCGCTGAAGACGCAGTTCTCTGTTTCAAAATATCCGTCAATAATCGTGGACGGAAAGCTGTATCCAGGAACAATGAGCAGGGATAAGCTTCAGTCCGTGCTTTCTGGTTGATTTTAATGCTGCTTGAAGTGACTGTGGTCCCGAGATCCGGGAGGTTCGAAATCGTAAATGATAAAGGCAGGGTAAAGATATTCCTGAAAAGCGCCCCTGAATCAAATAAGGCGAACATGGAACTGCTTAAGGAGCTTAAAAGGCTGCTCAAGGTTGAAGTCCGGCTGGTTTCAGGAGCATCCTCAAGAAAAAAAACCATTGAGGCGAACCTGCCCGAGGAACAATTAAAAAGGATGTTGGGTATCTTATAACGGTGAAAATATGTTATTAGACATTGCTCCGGCTATCGGAGGTTTAGGATTGATTTCATGCGTGCTGATCATACTGGTCGGTGGCGTACTGTTGTTTGGTCTGTTCGTGTGGATGACCTACAACCGCCTGGTAACACTAAGGAACCGGGTTGAAAATGCATGGGCGCAGATAGACGTCCAGCTGAAGAGAAGGTACGACCTCATTCCGAACCTAATGGAGACTGTGAAAGGGTATATGAAGCACGAGCGCGGGACGCTTGAGGCTGTGACCAAGTATCGGGCAGGCCTTATGACAGGGTCTGTCGAAGATAGGGCAATGGCAAACAACATGCTTTCCCAGACACTCAAATCACTGTTCGCAGTTGCTGAAAATTACCCTCAGCTCAAGGCAAACGAGAATTTCATGTCTCTCCAGGAAGAGCTGGCAGGGACTGAGAACAAGATTTCCTACATTAGGACCGCTTACAACGACTCGGTTCTAGAGTACACGACCTCAAAGCAGACATTCCCATCAAACATGGTGGCAGGAATGTTCTCAGGAACTTTCCCTGTAAAGCCCTATTTCGAGGTTGCTGAAGTGGAGCGCGCTGTAGTCAAGGTCTCGTTTGAGGAGAAACCTGCAGAAGAGCCCTCTCCTTCAGAAGAGAAACCAAAAGCAAAGAAGAAAACAGGATGAGTCTGGTGAATTTGCTACATGGCAGAAAAGATCAGTTTTTTTGATGCCATTTCGGCAAATAAGCGCAACTCAATCCTGCTGATTTTTTTTCTTTCCCTTGTTTTTCTGGCAGCTGTTTGGGCATTCTCCTTTATTTTTAACTTGGGCATAGTAGGGCCGATCATAGGTTTTTTTGGCCTGCTTTTTTACAGCCTGATCATGTACTTTAGCGGGGACCAGGTGGTGCTTGCAATCAGCGGCGCAAAGGCTGCTGAGAAAAAGGATTATCCTTTCCTTTATAATGTTGTCGAAGGGCTAGCAATCGCTTCCGGAATTCCAATGCCAAAGCTGTATGTGATACAAGACCCGAGCCCGAACGCTTTCGCAACAGGCAGGGACCCGCAGCACGCGTCAGTCGCTGTCACAACCGGCCTACTACAGATGATGAAGCGGGAGGAGCTGGAAGGAGTGGTTGCCCATGAAATCTCCCACATAGCGAACTTCGACATCAGGTTCATGACAATTGCGGTTGTTTTCATTGGAGCGATCGCCTTGCTTGCTGACATCTCCTGGCGTACCATGCGCTTCGGATTTGGAGGTGGTGGCCAGGACCGGAAGGGCGGAGGGGCCGGAATTCTTGTCATAATTGCCATAGCGCTCATGATCCTCGCTCCGATCTCAGCAGAGCTCATCCGCTTTGCAATATCAAGGCAAAGGGAGTACCTTGCAGATGCGAACGGCGCAAAACTGACAAGGTATCCTGAGGGCCTGGCATCAGCCCTTGAGAAAATAACTAAAGCAGGCATTCCAGTGCAAAAGGCATCTGATGCAACCGCTCCGCTTTACATTGCGAGCCCGTTCCCGAAAAAGATGTCCTTCCTTTTCGCTACGCATCCTGACCCGAAGGAAAGGGTAGCGCGCCTAAGGGCGATGTGATAGCTTTTGATGCCTTAGGCTACGGAAATCCTTCGTAACGCAAACCCAAGATACGAGTTCCCTGTTGTTCGGCGAGCCGGAAATTGAGGAGACGTATCGACGTTTCTTGTTGTAGCCGTTGGATGAGAGGGCAGATATCCCGCGGAAATCATTTCCCGTGGAAATCCACCCTCCCTCGAATCCTTTATAAAGCTGGATTCCACCATCATTTTCATGCTAGTAATAAGGTCCTGGAAGTACAGACTTTATCCTTCGAAAAACCAGGAGAAGATGCTTAATCGCCATCTTGATGAATGCAAATCACTGTGGAATTCTCTTCTCGAATACACCAAAAAACATTATAAGAAAACAGGCCAGTTCCCTTCCAGAAAGGAGCTTTATCTGCTGACGAAAGAAACCACTATCTTCTCCCAGGTTGCCCAGAACGTCGCAGACAGGTTAGTAAAATCTTTGAAAGGAATGATTGCCAGAAAGAAAGCCGGCAAGAGGACAGGTTTCCCAAGATTCAAGTCCGTGGATAGAATGAAATCCTTTACTTATCCCCAGTTCGGCTTCGAACTCACTGACAGACTGGAACTCTCCGATGTCGGAAGTATAGCCATCAAAAAGCACAGGGAAATGAAGGGAAAAATCAAAACATTGACGATAAAGAGGTCACCATCAGAAAAATGGTTCGCCGTTTTCGCTACAGAAACCGATGCAGAAGCACCGGCGAGAAGAGAGGGACTGAAGGTCGGAATCGACCTGGGAATAGAACATTTTGGGTATCTCAGTGATGGAAAGATTATTGAAAATCCAAGGCACCTCAAACGCGCGGAGGAAAAGCTGAAAGAAGCCCAGAGGCAACTTTCAGGAAAACTGAAGGGCAGCAAAAACAGAAGAAAGGCTAGGCTTAGAGTTGCAATCGCTCATGAAAAACTAGCAAACAAAAGAAGAGATTTTCTCCATAAGATAAGCAGACAACTTATTGATTCATATTCTTTGATTGCAATGGAAGACCTGAATGTTAATGGAATGGCACACGGTTTCCTTGCAAAACATGTGCTTGACTGCAGCTGGGCAGAATTCACTAGTATGCTTCGCTACAAAGCGGAGGAAGCTGGTTGCGATGTTGTGCTTGTGGATCCTGCCTGCACTTCCCAAGAGTGCAGCAGCTGCGGTCAGATACGGAAGAAGACGCTTGCAGAGAGATGGCATGATTGCCCTTGCGGAGCATCCATGCATAGGGATCTTAATGCAGCGATAAATGTACTCAATAGAGCTATTGCGAACTTGCGGAACCAAGTTCGGCAATCCGAATCGGCAAATGATTCGGATACCCCAGGAACTGGGGAATGTCAAGCCTTTGGAGAAGGAACCTCTACCCATTATAAATATAACGGGCATGTATCTTCTATGAAACAGGAAGCTCACGGCTTCAGCCGTGGGTAGTTCACTATGTTGATTCAGATAAAGTAAAACCTTGAACAATTAGATGTGATTTTGTATGTATGGAGTATCCCCACAGGCTTATGATCGGGCAATCACTGTTTTCTCACCAGATGGAAGGCTTTTCCAGGTTGAGTATGCCAAAGAGGCGGTAAAGCGCGGCGCAACCGCTATTGGGATTTGTGCAAAGGATGGTGCAGCGCTTGTTGCTTTCAAATCCATTCACTCGAAGCTTATCAGGCCCGAGTCGCTGAAGAAGATTTTCGAGGTTGATTCCCACATTGCGGTTACAGCATCAGGCCTTATTGCTGATGCAAGGCGCCTGGTAGATGTTGCCAGGGTTGATGGCCAGAGGCACAGGATAACATACAACGAAGCTCCAACTGTTGAAAACATCTCCAGGTCGGTTTGCGACCTCATGCAGGTGTACACACAGTACGGCGGTATCAGGCCGTTTGGAGTATCCCTTCTCATTGCAGGTGTGGACAGCGAGCCCAGGCTTTTTGAGGCTGAGCCAAGCGGTGCCATGACTGCATACAAAGCTGATTCCATTGGTGCGAATAAGAAAGAAGTAGACGAGATCCTTGAGAAGCACTACAAGGAGGCAATGACAATCGAAGAGGCAGTGGAACTGGCTCTCGAGTCATTAAGAAGGACGCAAGAGGAAAAGCTCGCTGAAAACAACGTAGAGATCTCAGTTTGCGAAATGAAATCCAAGAAGTGCAGGACGCTCTCTGAAAAGGAGATTGTAAAATATCTGAAGTAGTTACCTGACTACAGTCCCGCTGTGCTTCTTTCCGTCTATCGCAGCCTTAACGTCATTCAGGTTCTTGCCGCTGACAAAGTGCGTTTCTATTTTCGATCTGCTTATCAGCTTGCACGCTAGTATGTCGAAAACGAAATTCTCCCCTGCCTTCCTGCTGTCAAACTCGCAGGCCAGCCGCACCAGGGCGGCATAGTCCAGTTCGCTGAATCTTTTCGCTTCCGGGTTTTTTCTCGGATCCTTTTCGTAAATCGCTTCGACATTGCTGATGTTAATCAGTCGTTTTGCGCCTATTGCTTCTGCAAGCAGCGCTGAATCTGTGTCAGTAGTTATCCCAGGTATGGTCCCGCCCATCACAACTACCTTGAATTTGCTTGCCTGCTTTTTCGCCTCATCAAAGCCATCGCAGACTTTCCCATAGCACAAATCGCCAAGCGCTTTTATGAGCGCCCTGGCATTCTCTTTTGTGGCCCTTATCGCAGCCTCATCTGCATCGAATTCGCTCCCGCCTTTCTCCCGTACGGCGTTAGCGTATGCCCGGGCCGCTTTTCCGCCGCCAGTGACAATGCCGAAGCTGAAACTGCTTTTGTTTACGATTCCCTTGATTTCATTAAGGAATTTTTCATCAATGCCGCGCTCGGTGTTTATCAGGCTTCCGCCGAGCGATAGAATCACGTGCATATTCTCACCGAAGCAATCTTACATATTAGTTTTTTTAACTGATTGGTGATATCCAATCGGTGTTCAAATGCCGTTACATCTTGGAATCGAGATCATTGATAAGAAGCTGAGGAAAAAGGAAGAGCAGCTGGACAGCATCCTGCTGGTCAACAGGCAGATTGTACGCGCGTGCTCGAATGCGATAAAATCGCTGCACGCATATGACCTGAAAGCTGCAAAGGCATACATCGGGGAAGCGGAAAAAGGTCTCAAAACCATACGCCCGTACAGCGATGCGTTTCCTGCGCAGCTGAACCATGTCCTTCAGGAATATTCAGAGGCCAGGATTGTCCTATCTGCAATAGAGAAGAAGAAGATACCGTCCTTCAGTGAGCTAAAGGTCGGTGAGGTCCCTTATCTCAATGGCTTGCTCGATGCTATCGGCGAGCTAAAGCGGGAGATGTACGAGTCATTGCGCAGGGGGAACCGCCACGAGGCTAAATACTATTTTGGGATGATGGAGCAGGTCTATGATGAGCTTCTTCCATTGCGTTTTTCCAATGCCATACTTCCGGATTTCAGGCATAAACAGGATGTAGGCCGCATTCAGATAGAACAGGCAAGGGGCGAACTGCTGGGAGTTAATTATGCAGCAGAGGCTGTAAAAGATTAGTATTCCCCAACGAGCTCTTCAATCACATCATCTGCAGTAACGACTCCTAGGACCTTCGCATTTCCGTCAGTGACATAGGCGATGTGCTGGCCGTATTTCTTCATCATTCCGAATGCATCATCAATTTTTATCTGCTCGTCAAGGAACAACGGCTTGTCTGCAAGTTCTGACACCTTCTTTTCTTTTCCTTTGTATGCATGCCTGAACAGATGTTTCGCTCTCAAACTTCCCACAATCCTGCCGTCCTTGTTGATCAGAGGGTACCTTGTGTGGTTTTGCAAAGACACCAGATTTATCGCAGATTCTACACTTTCGTCCTGGTCTATCTTTGCCACCCTGTCTATCGGGGTCATGACATCTTTCAGTGATGTATCGTTGAACTGAAGGACTTTTTTTATCATCCTGACCTCAGCCCTTTCAAGGACGTTCTCATCAAGTCCTAGCTGCATCAGCTCGTGCATCTCCTTTTCTGTTACCATCGCATACGCATCCTTTTGCTTCAAGAGTCTGTCCGGAATTGCCTGAAGAAGGCGGGTAAGGGGAGAGAAAACAAACACAAATGATTCAATCGCAGGTGCGGAGAATCCAGCAACCTTCTCCGTGTACGCTGTTGAGATCGTTTTCGGGAAAATTTCTCCGAAAGTGAGAATTATCAGTGAAATTACGCCAATACCAATGCTAATCCCTATCGAGCCCATCACCTCGATGGCCAGCAGCATGGAAAAAGAGGAGATCACAACGTTCGAGATGTTGTTTACGATCAGTATGGTGGTCAATGTCCTCCTCATGTTCTTCTTCAGCCTGTGAAGGGGCTGGGCACCAACAGCATTCTCCTTCACCATCCTGTGGACCTTGTAATGGGGGATTCCGACTATTGCCGTCTCTGCCCCTGCAAAGAAAGCGGAGAGACCTAGCAATAGGAGTAACCCACCTACATATAGCACTGCTATCATGTTCTAAATTATGGCTGAAATTATTTAAAAAGCGATGTCACAGAAAAATGGTGTCCCGCCTGTCAATTAATCACTGATAAACAGGCTATGCAAAAAGATGAAAAGGATAGTGCATATCCCTATGAAAATGGACAGGTAAACCAGTGTGCTGCGCTCCTGGTCTTTTCTTAAGGCTATTGTCCCGGTGATGAGGCCGATGATGCTCGCGGAGAATGTAACAGGCACGGTGACATCCCACCAATGATCGTCGAATGAGAGTACGCCTAGTACCTTGACGAGTATGATGGATATGGCGATGGCTATCAGGAAAAACGCATTCAAACCCACAGACCACTTCCCCAGAACGGTTTTCGGTGCTATGCTCTCTGCCATTAGAACTAATAGAATTCAGTATTAAATAAAAACCTAACTGTTGGCTAACACATCCCCACTGAAAACCGAAAACTGAAAACCGGAAACAGGGAACCACCTGAGTCTGATTTGAGGAGAGTAGAAAATAGGAATTTCCCGCCTGCCTGACTTGAACAAGCAACCTGTCGGTATCTACTGTTCTAAACAGCAGTTAAGCCCCAAAAAAAGGAGCGAACCAAACTACAGCCGACCGCTCTACCATTGAGCTAAGGCGGGATAGAGACTGAAAGGATACGAAGAAGTTTTTATAAGGCTATTTTTTCTTGAAGGCGTTGGAAAATCAGTACATAGTGATATCCCCAACGACCGACGTGGCATAAGTCAAACCTGAGACCACGTCACCATTGAATATAGGAGAAGAACAACGGTTCCACAATAAAGGGAAGACATTAGCTTCACTTGCGTTTCCAATACCAGTCAACAATGCATTCGCAGTGCAGGATTTTCTGCATGTCAATGCTTGTGACCTGCGGCAGGCTCTTTCCATCACACCGTAGAACCAGCGCCTTGTCCCAGGGCATACCATCAACCCCCCTTGCCACGAAAGTGATTCCCTGCCCATCAAGGTCCGTGCCATTGATCAGCGGGTCGCTCATTCCCCTGTACATCACCCACTCTGGGAAATAGCTGGTTGATATGAAATATCGCTTTGGAGATTCCTTGTCCAGGAGCACAGCGACAACGCTTGAAAAATCGTGCTCAAGTCTAGGGGAGATAACGATTATTGCGTTCGACCCTTCAGCCTTCGCGACATGAAGGTACATCCTGGTTGCTGTTCCTTCATCAGCGCCAATATTAAGCGCCCGGTGAAAAACCTTGTTCCTAAACAGCAGGACGTGATAGACATTATCTCCTGTCACTGCGTCGATTGTGATCCTGTCGTTCTTTGCATCCAGTCCGCGCGCTTTCGTAATGTTCGACACGCCTCTTTTTTTCAGTTTTTCCATTGTCTCGTCAAGTGTTGATACACCTGATTTTAACTCAGTTAAAATGGACCTGGCGTCTATGCTAGCGATTGGCTGGTGCACCTGGACGTAATTCGCAGGGAATGCGCACCCTCCCAGATATTTGCCGAAAACAGCAACGCAGCCGAAGGTTGCAGCATTTTTGAGGAAGTCGCGTCGATTTATTGATCGCAATTGCTTTGCCATGATTGTATTTGTAATGTAACCTCTTTTAAATGTATTCTACGACAGTTCCTTGCTCTCTAGGAAATGCTCTCAGCCTCCATGGTCCCAAGCAGCATCTTCCTCATCTCTATTGGCTCAAGCTTCTCAAGCGCTTTCAGTGTGAAATCCAGCGCAGACTCGCTTTCAGCATATATTGTGAACAAATCATCCCCTGGCTTTATCTTATCGCCCCTAAGCTTGTAGAGATACACTCCTGCACCCTGGTCCCTGGGCGCTCCAGCTATTCTCGCAATCTTCGCCATGGTATGGTTATCTATGTGGAATATGCTGCCGCTTTGGTCTGATTTGACTGTGTAAGAATACTGCCCTGGATGGATGTCAGTTGATTTCACCTTGGGATCTCCTCCCTGCAACTCGATTATCTCTTTCATCTTTGCAAGCGCTTTACCTGATTTTATAATATTTTCAGCTGCTGCATATCCCTCCCCTCTTTCAACCTTGCCGCAAAGCTCCAGGAGCTTTCCTGCCATCAGGACTGACTTGTGCTTAAGATCCTCAGGCCCCTTGCCTTCCAGCACTTCAAGGACATCTTTACACTCCAGTTTTGGCCCAATCCCGTTACCAACTGGTTCTGCCCCATCTGTTATCAGGGCTTCAACACCCATATTCATTGATCTTCCTATTGCAATGAAGTGCTTGGCTAATTCCCTTGCCCGCTCCACATAAGGGACCTTTACTCCCCGGCCAACAGGAATGTCGATTATTATGTAATTTGCTCCAACTGATTTTTTCTTGCCCATAATCGAGGCTAGAAGCATACCTTCTGGGTCCAGGCTTAAAGGATGCCTGATTCTTATGAGCTTGTCATCTACTGGTGCGAGGTTCATTCCTCCGCCCCAGACAATCGCACCCTTTGCCTTTAGGACAATGCTCCTGAGCTCTTCTATCTTGAAATCTACTTTTGCAAGCACTTCCATGGTATCTGCTGTTCCGCTTGCGCTAGTGATTGCCCTGCTTGATGTCTTTGGTATGTAGAGCCCTGCTGCAGCGATTATCGGAACAATCAGCATTGTAGTCCGGTTTCCTGCAACTCCCCCAATGCAGTGTTTATCCAGTATCGGGCTAACCCCTAGTTCCAGCTTGTCTCCTGATTCTACGGTCGCTTCAGTGAGCGCAATGATTTCGCTGTCTGCAAGCCCGTTCACATAAGTCCCGGCTATCCAGGCAGATGTTTCTATCTCATTAAGCTTTCCATCCATTATTTCCTTGACAATAGTCTTTATCTGACTGTTAGAAAGCGTTCCCTTGTCTAATTTTCTCTTGATGTATTCTATGGACGCCGGCCTGTCCATGTGGACGATCTCCACTTCATCCCCGTTCTTCAAGCCGTATTCATCAGCAATATCCTTGTATACCCCGATCTCACCAGGCTTCAATGCATCGCTCACATCTACTAGCGCGATGACAGATTTGTCCTTGAATTTCATTTCGGTCCGGAAGCCTCCATAAATATCATGATTCTTCGCATCCTCTGTGTTGAGGATTATGACATTCTTCGAAGTGAGGATGTTGATGTTTCTCACTTTGCAGATGTATCGCTTGAATTTCCAGACATCTATCTTCTTGACTTCCCTTTCTACGAACATTGGTCCGTTATTGTTTTTCTTTTTCTCTTCGTTTGCCATGGTTTCACCTTATATCTCGATTCCGAGTTTCTGTGCTGCTAGAGAGAAGAATGATTGCGGGGGAATCACCCCCAGCTCTGTCACGTACCCGTTTATGTAAGACGAGGCAGTGACATCAAACGCAGGATTCCTTACCTTTACCTTGCGTGGTGATTTATCCCAAACTTCTTTCGGATTCCTTTCCTCGATTTTCTCCCTCACGCCGTACATTGTGTGCGGGCTGAATTTTGAAAGCTCTGCTGCTGAGAAAAAAGATACGTCGTGCATTTTCGCCAAATGGGCTATCATGCTCGTTCCGACCTTGTTTATCAAATCGCCCTTGGATGTTATTGAGTCTGCTCCCACCAGGCACATGTCAGCCTTTTTCATGAACATGTTCGCGGCTCCGTCAACAACAAGCGTGACGTCGATGCCCGCGCTTGCAAGCTCTTGAGCTGTAATCCTGCCCTGAAACCTCGGCCTGGTTTCGCACGACACCACGCTGAACTTCTTCTTCATTTCTTTCGCTTTTTTGAGTATGGCGGTTGCGGTGGAGGAGTGACAATGCGTAAGCACCAGCGCTCCATTCGGGATAAGCTCTGCACCGTACAAGGCTAGTTTCTCTGCATCATCTTTCATCCGCTTGAGCTGAACTGATCCGAATTCCATTAGTTCGGTCCTAAGCTCCTTGGCTCCTGCCCCTTCCTTCATTCTTTTCTCGAGAAAGCGCGCCATCTCGTCTATGGAATTCCTCATCATTGGCTCAGTTGGCCTTGATCCAGCCAGAGCAAGTCCTGTAGTCCTGAGTTCTGTGTACAGGGTCTTAGGTTTTGCCGTCTTCGAACACTTAGCCTCGCTTATCATTGCTTCTATGGCGAAACGTGCTATATTTCTCGCTCCCTGTATCTTAAGCGATTTGATATCCCTTATGGTGCGGAGGACTTCGGCATGCATGGCCAACATTCGGGGATTAGAAATATATATCTTGCGAGGATTTGCCCAACCTGGGAAGAACCCCTTTCGGCTGGCGGAGCGCATATGCTATCTCAAGTCGACGCCTTCATTGTAAGCACTAAGAAGACCGCGAAATGCCGAACTAAGGAGTATTCAGTTGGGCGATACAGCAGCTTACTTCCTTTTCCTTGCCATTGCCTTGAGCTTCTTAATCTTGGATAGCTTTCCTTTTTTGCTGGGATTCCTTCCTGACGGGGATTTTTTTCTCGTCGCCTTCTTTATTTTCTTCTTAGTCATTTTTTCACCTTAATTAGTCTGACACCAACGAACTCTGATTTCTGGACTCGGTGAAGGAGTTCCTTAAATGATTGCGGATATCAATCTTTAGACCACGTTCCATCCCCATATATCAGGGCTGTCGCGTGTTAACCCATTCGCTCATTTTAAAGGTTATCTTCTTCGGACCATGGGAAGCTTGGCGAGTACGGGTTTCATACAGTGAGTTATAGTCCAGTCACCGTATTTATGGCCGATTGCTCGACAGAGGCTGTGATGGATCCATCCTTTCCAGGACAACCGAAGTATCCTCATCAGAGTACGTCAGAGGCAGGATGTATAATTAATTAAGATTTATAAATTTATTGTTTATTGTCACGGCTGTGGTATCCTGATTTAACTTCCTCTCGTTGAGTTTGTTTCATAGTTTCACCTTTTAAGAATTCCGTTTTTTCGTTTCATATGCCTGTTCAGGAGAGGTGTCAAGGCTGAGGTGAAACATGCTGTTG
>Ga0315273_10000206_pt1 | contig 55942 bp, 52 predicted proteins | sample YL17G02_0_MG_FD_205753 | JGI IMG/M metagenome (GOLD analysis project Ga0315273, IMG submission 205753) | Sediment microbial communities from Yellowstone Lake, YNP, Wyoming, USA - YL17G02_0 | ecosystem: Environmental > Aquatic > Freshwater > Lake > Sediment | place: USA: Wyoming | collected... | reverse complement strand
AGGCCGTCAAGGGGCTCACTGCCCAGACTGCGAGAGCAGGGAGTCGGAGGAAAACAATTTCGAAAAAAAGCGCTTGACTTATCTAAAACAATCTCCAACGCCGCCGCTTCCTGGGGCGCCGGCCGGGCTCGCCGCAGCTCCCGCAGGCAGTCGGCCACATGGGCCCACGTGTGGTAATGCCGGCCCGGCTCGCGGTAGCGGCGGTCCAGGTCGGCGAAAACCTCTTCCGCCGCACCTCCCGCCCCGATCCGGCGGCAGAACTCAAGCCAGCGCCCTCTCCAGCCCATGCCCGATACTAACAGACATCTCACGGAATTGCCCACCGCCCGGGGCTTGCATATGAGCGCCCTGTCTGCAACTATGGCGGCATGGTGGAGGTCCTCCTGTTCATCCTCCGGCGCCTGGGCCGGCTGCTGCTCACCGTCTGGCTGATCTCCACGATCATCTTCTTCGTCATCCGGGTCATTCCCGGCGACCCGGCCCTGGTGATCGCCGGGGTGGACGCCTCCGCGGAGGACGTGGCGGCCATCCGCGCCAGGATCGGCACGGACCGGCCCCTGGCCTCGCAGTACTTCGACTGGCTGTGGCGGGTGGCCCGCTTTGACTTCGGCACTTCCTTGTCCAGCGGGCAGCCGGTCACCGGGCTCATCCTCGAACGCTTCGGCCTGACCCTCTCCCTGGCACTGCTGGGCCTCCTGATCTCCCTCGTCGTGGCCCTGCCGCTGGGTGTGGTCTCGGCGGTGCGCCGCTGGTCGTTCTGGGACTACCTGGGTATGGTCTTCTCCCAGCTGGGGATGGCCGTGCCCAGCTTCTGGCTGGGCATCCTGCTGCTGCTCGCCCTGGCGGTGAAGGTCCCCCTGTTCCCGCTGTTCGGCTCCGGGAGCCTGCGGCACCTGGTCCTGCCGGCCGTGGCCCTGGGCATCGCCCGGGCGGCGGTTCTCCTGCGCCTGACGCGCGTCTCCATGGTGGAGGAGCTGGCCAAGGAGTACGTGATCACCGCCCGCGCCAAGGGGCTGACCGAACGCCTGGTCAAGTACAAGCATGCCCTGCGCAACGGCCTCTTGCCCGTGGTGACCATCGCGGGTATCCAGCTGGGCTACATGCTCGGCGGGGCCATCATCATCGAGCAGGTCTTCTCCCTGCCCGGCCTGGGCCGGCTTTTCCTGTTCGCCGTGTACCAGCGCGACTTCCCCCTGATCCAGGGAGGGGTAGTGTTCGTGGCCTTCGCCTTCTCCCTGATCAACTTCCTGGTGGACATCCTGTACAGCGTGCTCAACCCCAGGATCCGGGTGGGCTGATGGCGGAAACCCTGCTGTCGATCCGCGGCCTGAAGGTCAGCTTCCGGGGGCGCGACGGGAGCGAGTCCCGGGCGCTGCGCGGCATCGACCTGGACGTGGCCCGCGGGGAGGTCCACTCCCTGGTAGGCGAGTCGGGCTCGGGCAAAACCCTGACCGCGGTCTGCGTGCTGGGACTCCTGCCCGTGCCCCCCGCCCGCATCGAGGCCGGCAGCATCCGCTTCCAGGGCGTAGAGCTGATAGGGCTGCCGGAGGCGGAGCGCCGCAAACTCCGCGGCCGGCGCATCGGGATGGTCTTCCAGGAGCCGTCGAAGTACCTCAATCCTGCCATGCGCGTCGGCGAGCAGATCCTCGAGGCGCTGGTGCTGCACCTGGGCCTCACGCGCAATGAGGCCCGCCTGCGGGCCGGGGAGCTGCTGGAGCTGGTGGGCCTGCCGGGCGGACGCAGGGTCCTGCGCCGCTACCCCCACGAGCTGTCCGGCGGGATGCGCCAGCGGGTCATGATCGCCATGGCCGTCAGCTGCGACCCTGTCCTGCTGATCGCCGACGAGCCCACCACCGCGCTGGACGTGACCCTGCAGCGGCAGATCCTCCGGCTGCTGCTGGAGCTGCGGGAGCGCCTCGGCATGGCCATCCTGTTCGTTTCGCACGACTTGGCGGTCGTGCACGGCATCTCGGAGCGCATCTCGGTGATCTATTGCGGAAAAATCGTGGAGAGCGGCAGCCGGGAGAGGGTCTTCGCCCGGCCCCTGCACCCCTACACCCAGGCGCTGCTCGCCTCCATCCCGCAGGCCTCCCGGCGCGGCACGCGCCTGCGGGCCATCCCCGGAACGGTGCCCGACGCCTCGCACGTCCCCGCCGGGTGCGCCTTTCACCCCCGCTGCCCCCTGGCCGTGGAGCGCTGCCGGGAGGAGGTCCCGCGCCTCCTGGACTACGCGGGAAACGGCGGGACTCCCCGCGAAGCGGCGGCCGACCGTTCGGAAACGGGCGAAACCCACCTGGCCGCCTGCCACCTGGTAGGGACCTGATGGCCGGACCCATCCTCGAGGTTCGAAATCTCGTCAAGCAGTTCGGCGGCTCCGGCCTGGTGAGCCGCGCCCGTGCGGGATTGAAGGCGGTCGACGGGGTGAGCTTCACGGTGACGGCGGGCGACACCTTTGGCCTGGTCGGCGAGTCGGGGTGCGGCAAGACCACCCTGGCCCGCGCGCTGCTGTACCTGGACCCTCCCACGGGGGGCGAGGTGCTGTTCCAGGGCACGGCGCTCGGGGGCCTGAGCCGCGCCGGGCTGCGGGGGTTCCGCCGGCACATGCAGATCGTGTTCCAGGACCCCAACGGTGCGCTGGACCCCAAGATGAGCATCCGGGCGAGCCTGGGCGAAGGACTCGCCAACCTCGGGGTCGGGCGGGAGGAGCGGCAGCGGCGGGCCGCCGAGGCCCTGGAGCTGGTCGGCATCCAGCCCGCCCACGCTGAGCGCTATCCCCACGAGTTCTCCGGGGGGCAGAAGCAGCGGATCACTATCGCCCGGGCCCTTTCCATGGACCCGCGCCTCCTGGTCCTGGACGAGCCGGTCTCCAACCTGGACGTGTCCATCCAGGCCCAGATCATCAACCTGCTGCTCGACCTGAAAAACAGGCTGGCCCTGACCTACCTGTTCATTTCCCACGACCTGAACCTGGTGGCCTACCTGGCCGACCGCATCGCGGTCATGTTCCGGGGCCGGATCGTGGAGCTGGGCTCCACGCCGCAGATACTGAGCGAGCCCCTGCACCCCTACACCCGCCGCCTGTTCGCCTCGGTGCCGCGCTTGACCGGGGAACGGATTGTCCCCAGAATAGAAGGGGATGTCGAGGACGAGAGTCCCTCCCGCGCATCCGGGTGCCGCTACGCGGCGCGGTGCGGCAGGGGGGATTTGGCCTGCGCCGCGAACGATCCTGAGCTGCACGACACGGGCGGCGGCCACCTGGTGGCCTGCCTCCAGCCCGAGAAAATAAACCAAGGAGGATAAGATGAGAAAGACAGCCCGTTTGGCGCTCCTCGCCGCCGGCCTCCTGCTGCTGGCAGGCCTGGCCGGAGCCGCGCCCAAGCCGCTGACCTTCGCCCTGTCGGGGAACCCCGACACCCTGGACCCGCAGAAGACCGCGGGCACCCTGACCTTCCAGACGGTGCGCAGCCTATACGACACCCTGGTGGAGCCCGACCCCCAGGGCAAGCTCGTCGGCGCGCTGGCCGAACGCTGGACCACCTCGGCGGACAACCTGAGCTGGACCTTCACCCTGCGCAAGGGGGTCAAGTTCCACAACGGCGACCTGCTGACTTCCAAGGACGTGAAGGCCAGCTTCGAGCGCATCAAGGCCAAGGAGTTCGCCTCGCCCAAGGCCAGCGAATATGCGGCGATCACCGCGATCGAGACGCCGGACGACGCCACGGTCGTGTTCAAGCTGTCCGCGCCCGCGGCCCCCCTCCTGGCGGCCCTGGCCTCCGGCTGGGGCGCGATCCTGCCCAAAAGCCTGATCGAGACCGGCCATGACTTCGCCAACAAGCCCGTGGGCACCGGCCCGTTCGTGCTCAAGGAGTGGGTGCGTGACAACCGGATCGTGTTGGCGAAGAACCCCGACTACTGGCTGAAGAGCATGCCCCGCTTCGACTCGCTGATTTTCCAGATCATCCCGGAGCGCGCCGTGCAGGTACAGGGCCTGATCGCCGGCCAGATCGACGGCAGCGACATCATCGACCAGGAAGACGTCGCGGCCCTGGAGGCCAGCGGCAAGGTGAACGTGCAACGCCCGCTCACCGCCCTGATCCTAGTCATGGCCATGAACTGCAGCAAGCCGCCCCTGAACGACCTGCGCGTGCGCCAGGCCGTCAACCAGGCGATCGACAAGCAGGCAATCCTGGACGTGGCCTACGGCGGCGGCCAGCCGATCGGCACCTTCATGAACTACGGCAACGCCTACTACAAGGACTTCGCCTCCCTGTACCCCTATGACCCGGCTCGGGCCAAGACCCTGCTCGCGCAGGCGGGCGTGACCAAGGACACGGTGTTCGAGATGGTGCTGCCCTCCAACTACCCGCCCCACGTGAAGGCTGGGGAGATGTACCAGGAGATGCTCGTCAAGGTCGGCCTGAACGTGCAGATCAAGCAGATGGACTGGCCCACCTGGCTGAAGGACGTGTACACGGGGGCCAAGTACGACTTCACGGTCATCGGCCACACCGGCAAGCTGGACCCGGACGGCACCCTGGGCGGCTACGGCACCGAGAAGCGCTACGTGCGCTGGGTCAATGCCCAGACGGCGGAGCTGATCGCCAAGGGGGCGACCACCATCGGGTACGAGAACCGCCGCAAGCTCTACGACCAGGCCATGGAGATCATGGCCAAGGAAGTGCCCTTCGTGTTCACGGGCACCTCCTACCGGCGCATCGTGACCAACAAGCGGGTCCGGGGCTTCCGCATGGACCCGGTCCTGGACACCTTCGACTTCCGTTATACGGAGGTGCAGTGATCGGAGGGCAGGCAGCGCGGCGGCTGTTCTACGCCGCGCTCGTCTATCTTGCCATTCTGGGGGCCGCGGCCGCCGCGGCCCCCTGGGTGGCCCCTCACAGCCCCACGGAGCAGCACCTGGACAGGCGCCTCGCCCCGCCCGGCGGCGTCCACCTCCTGGGCACCGACAACCTGGGGCGGGACCTGCTCTCCCGTACCATCTTCGGCTCCCGCTCCGCCCTGCTGGTGGGGATCGTCTCGGTGGCCATCTCGGCACTGCTCGGCTCCCTGGTCGGTCTGGTCGCCGCCCTGTCCCCACGAGCGGTGGACAACCTGCTCATGCTCGTGATGGACAGCCTGCTGTCCTTCCCGACGGTCCTGCTGGCCATCACCGTGGTCTCCTTCCTGGGCTACGGCCTGGTGCAGGTCATGGTCGCCGTCGGGGTGATCTACTCCCCCACCTTTGCACGCCTCGTGCGCGTCGAGACCCTGGCCTTGAAAACCGAAGGTTACGTGGAAGCCTCGCACGCCCTCGGGACCCCGTTGGCCAAGGTGGTGTTCCGACACATCCTGCCCAACCTCCTGGGCAAGGTGGTGGTCCAGTGTTCGATCACCTTCGCCCTGACGGTGGTGATCGAGGCCTCCCTGTCCTACCTCGGCCTGGGCGCCCAGCCCCCGACCCCCAGCTGGGGACTGATGCTCAAGGACGCCCGCGACTACCTGGCGCAGGCCCCTTGGATGGCCCTGTACCCGGGAGTGGCCCTGGCCCTCACGGTGCTCTGCTTCAACATCCTGGGGGACGCCCTCTCCGAGCGGCTGAACCCCAAGCTATAGTGCGCATCGGCGTGATCTCGGACCTGCACGTGGACCTGAACGGGGGCGCGGCGGGCCCGGAAACCTTCTCCCGCCACCTCGCCTCCGCGGCGCGGCGCCACGGCGCGGAGCTGCTGCTGATCGCCGGGGACCTCGCCGACCGCTACGATGTGACCCTGCGCGCCCTGGAGGAAATCCAGGCGCAAACGGGTCTGCGGGTGCTGTTCGTCCCCGGGAACCACGACCTGTGGAACGAGGCGGCGGGCCGCCCCTTCGGGGACGCCTGGGGGGCCTGGGACAGCCTCGAGGCCCTCGACACCTTCCCGGGCAACCTGGGGCGGGGGCCAGTCGAGCTTCCCGGAGGCTGGACCGTGGTCGGGGCCATGGGCTGGTACGACTACGCCTTCGGCCACCCGCGCTTCTCCATAGAAGACTTCGACCGCATGCGCTTCGGCGAGCGCCTGTGGCAGGACAAGGTGAACGCCCGCTGGGACCGGCCCACCCGGGAGGTGCATCGCTTCTTCCTGGAGAACCTGGAACGGCAGCTCGCGGCCGCGGTCAAGCGGGGCCGGCGCCTCCTCCTGGTGACCCACGTGGTGCCGCACGAGGCGTTCACCGTGCGCCCCCCCGACCGGCTGTGGGAATACCTCAACGCCTTCCTCGGCAGCCCGCAGTACGGGGAGCTGGCTGTCCGGCACGGGGTGGAGGTCGCGGTGTTCGGGCACGTGCATTATCGCCGCCAGTCCCGGGTGGGCCGGACGCGCTTCGTCACGAGCTGCCTGGGCTACTCCCACGAGTGGCCGGATCCCGCCGATGCGGCTGGCGAAGTGGAGCGCTCCCTCGCCGTCCTGGAAGTATAGCCCGGCGCTCCCTGCGGGCACTCGACGACGGACAGGGGATCGGCGTATTATCCGGGTATGAAATCAACCATGCGGCGTTTCGCTCTCGCTTTGGCGGCGATCCTCCTGGTGTCGACGGCGGCGCTGCCCGTCATGGCCCAGAGCTCGGCCAACTCCGTGGGCCTGGGCGTGGCCGTCGGCCTGGCCTTCCCCCAGGGAAGCACGGCGGGCATCTCGAGCACGGACTGGAAGACCAGCTTCAACTGGGGTTTCTACGTGAACATCCCGATCATTTCCACCCTCCACCTCACCCCCTCCTCGGAGCTGTACCGCTTGGACGGCGGGAACGTCACGGATTTCGCGCTGGCTTTCAAGTTCATCGTCCCCCTGCCGCGCTTCGACCTGTACGCGGGACTGGTCCCCGGCCTGACCGCCGTGAGTGACCTGATCGCCCCCAACGTGGGCCTGCTGGCCGGCGGGTCCTTCCGCCTGGTGGGCAACCTCGACCTGTTCGTGCAGGGCAAGTACTCGTGGGTGTTCGAAGGGGGCGAAAGCCTGCGCGTGCTGCACGCGAACACGGGCATCCTGTTCGTGTTCTGATGCCGGGGACCGGAGGCCGGCCCCCCCGGGTCCTGATCACCGGGGCCTCCGGCGGCATCGGCGCCTCCCGCGAGCTGGTGTCGCGGGGGTGGACCGTGTTCGGCGGCGTGCGCCGGGAGGCCGACGCCCGCCGGCTGCGCGCCGAGCTGGGCGAGAGTTTCCAGCCCCTGATGCTGGACGTCACCGACCCCGCGGCAGTGCGGGAGGCGGCAGGCGTCGTAGAGGAGGAGCTGGCGGGCGCCAACCTCGACGCGCTGGTCAACAACGCCGGCACCACCTGCCTGGGCCCGCTGGCCTGCCTGTCCACCGAGGCGCTGCGGGGGCAGTTCGAGGTCAACCTGTTCGGTCTGTTCGAGGTGACGCGGCGCTTCCTGCCCCTGCTGGGCGCGGCGCGCGGCGGCGCGCAGCCCGCTTCATGCGGCGCGCAGCCCGCCTCATGCGGCTCGCCGGGCAGGATCGTCAACCTGAGCTCGGCCAGCGGGCGCCTGGCCTTCCCCTTCTTCGGCTTCTACGCCGCCTCCAAGCACGCCCTGGAAGGCCTGTCCGACGCCCTGCGCCGCGAGCTGCAGCTCTACGGGATCCACGTGATCCTGATCGAACCGTCCATCGTGCGCACGCCGCTGGTGGAGAAGTCGGTGGCGCAGGCCTTCCGGGACACGGACTACTGGCCCGCCATCCAGTCCGCCCTCAAGGCCGCCGGGCTGGACCGCCCGGACGGCGTGCTGTCGGTGCAGCGCGTGGTGCGGGTCCTCCTGCGCGCGCTCACCAGCCCGCGGCCCCGCGCGCGTTACGCCATCCCCCGCAACCGTCTCCTGGGCTGGTGGCTGCCGCTGGCGCTGCCCGCGCGGGTGCTCGACCGCTTCGTGGGCCGGTCGCTGGGGTTGCTGCCAACGAAAGGAGCCTAACCTGCGCGAGCTGCGCGACCGCCTGCCTTCGCTGTTTCTGCCCGACCTGAGCCTCTGGCATCCCTGGCACTCCGCCCGGGGAACGCTGCCCGCGGCCTGGAAAACGGATTCGCTGGCGGGGGTCTGCCGGAGAATGGGCGTGCCCCTGTGGCAGCCGGTGCGCGCCTGGAGACTCGCGACCCCCGGCATCCCCGTCGAGACGGCGGAGAGCCCGGAGGAAAGGACGACCCGCTGGCGGGCGCCTTCCGGCACCCTCCAGGCGCGCTGGACCCTCGGGCCGGACGGGGACTGGTGGCAGGCGGAGTACCCGGTGAAGGACGCCGGGGACCTGGCCGCCGCCGCCCAGATCGTGGCGGCCCGGGTGTACCGCCCGGAACCCTCGCGCCTCCAGGTCGTGGAAGGCGGGGGGCTCACCGTCGTGGAGCTGCCGATGCGTCCCTACTCGGACCTGCTGCACTCCTTCCTGGGCTTCGGCGAGGGGTTCCTGCTGCTGTACCAGGAGCCGGAGCGCATCGCGGGGATGCTGGCGGCGCTGGAGGCGAAGCTGCAGGGCCTTATCGGGGAGCTGGCCGGCCTGCGTTTCGAGGTAGCCCTTTCGCCCGACAACCTGGACGCCCAGTTCATCCCGCCCCCCGCCTTCGCGGAGCACCTGGCTCCCAGCTACCAGGCCACGGCCGATACGCTGCACGCCGCCGGCAAGCTCCTGGCCGTCCACGCCGGCGGCCCGGTGGCGAGCCTCCTGCCCGCGCTCTCTGCCGCGGGCGCGGACCTCGTCGAAGGGATCAGCGGCCCGCCGCAGAGCGACGCCTCTTTGAGCGAGGCCCGGGCGCTGTGCGGACAGAAGGTCACCCTGTGGGGAGGGATCCCGCAGGACCTGCTCCTGCCGGCCACCGCCCAGGGCGAGTTCGAGGAGGCCGCCCGCCGCGCCGTCGCGGAGGTACGCGGCGACCCCCGCGCCCTGCTCGGCGTGGCGGACCGGGTGCCGGTCGGGGCGCTGCCCGAACGGCTGGAGCTGCTCGCTCGCCTCGCCGCGGAGGGTTGAAGCCCTTCGGCCTCGGGCGCCTACCCCTGCTTCGGCAGCACCCGAAAAATTGTCGGGGAATCCGGGTCGACCTCGCCGTGGATCAGGAAAATCAGGATCTCCTCGGCGAAGCCCAGGTAGTAGATGGCCAGGATCACGGTGACGAAAATCGTGGTGTTCACGAAGGTGGACAGGATCACCAGCAGGTACACCAGCACGCCGTTTAACTTCAATAAAAAGGTGTGCATCATGATGGGCTTGCGGCACCTGATGGCCGACACGACGAAGGACAGCCCGAAGATGCCGAAGAAAATGTACAGCAGGATCATGTTGGGCCGCAGGTATTCCGGGTACAGCCTGGCCATGAAGTAGGCGGAGGACAGGTAGAACGGGATGTCGACGATCGAGTCCAAAGCCTTGCCCAACTCCGTGCGCTGGTTGAGGCGGCGGGCGGCCAGCCCGTCGAAGTAGTCGGTCGCCCCGAGCACCGCGTAGCCGATCACGAAGGCGGTCTCCATCCCCCGCAGGGCGAACACGTACAGCAGCGGTAAAAAGACGAGGCGCGAGAGGGAAAGCCCGTTGGGAACCGTGAAATACCTTTGTCCGGTCATCGTCACCCCCTGAGGGAAGCCTAACACAAAGCAGGTCGCCGCGCCACATTTCCGGGCGGTTCCCAACAGCCCGCCCCTGCGCTATAGTGGGCGTGGGCAAACCAATCCATGCACCAGCACAAAGACCCCGGGGCCGCCCCTCGGGGCGCGGGACCCTCCGCGCCGCGCCGCATCGCCGTCGTCGGCCTGCCCAACACGGGCAAGAGCCAGCTGTACAACGAGCTCACCGGCCAGTATACCCTGGTGGCCAACTACCCTCTCACCACCGTGGAGTCGAAGAGCGGGGCGACGAGCTTCCGCGGCGAGCGCTACCTGATCATCGACACGCCCGGCCTGCACAGCGCCTACATCCACTCGGAGGAGGAGATCGCCGTCCGTGAGCTGCTTTTCGGGGATCCGCCCGACGGCCTGGTCCAATGCATCGACGCCAACCGCCTGAAGCAGTCCCTGCTGCTCACCCTGGACCTGCTGGAGCTGGGGCTGCCCCTGGTGCTCTGCCTGAATGCCGTGGACGAAACGCAGCGGCAGGGCCTGAGGATTGACGCCCGCAAGCTGGCCCGCCTGCTGGGGGTGGAGCTGGTGGAGCACAACGCCACCCTCAACCGCGGCGTGGAGGAGCTCAAGGCGGCCATGGTCCGCATGCGCCCCGCGGCCTGGAAGCCTGATTACGGCGAGGAGCTAGAGCGGGCGCTGGCCCAGGTCCGGGACGCCCTGCCGCAGCGGGTGCGCTTTCCGCGGCTGAAGGCCCTGCTCCTGCTGGACGGGGACCCGCAGATCGTAGAGGAGCTCGCCGGGGAAGGCGGGGATTCCCCCGGCCTGGAGGAGCGCCTCAACCGCCTCCGCAGGGAGAGCCGCGGCGGTCTGAGCCGCCTGCTCGGGCGCAGGCGGGCGGAGCTGGCGGAAGGCATCATGGGGGAGGTCACCACCCGCGAGCCGGCCAGCGGCGGGCGGGCGGCCGCGACGGTTGCCCGCCTGTGCCGGCACCCCGTGTTCGGCGTTCCCATCCTGGCGGCCATCGTGGCCGTGCTGTACCTCCTGGTGGTCCAGGTGGCCGGGCTGATCCAGTCGCAGCTGTCGGCCTGGATCGTGGACCCGACGGTCCGGGCCGTGGGCCGCGCCGTGCCCGCCGGTTTCTGGCGCGAGCTGTTGATCGGGGATTTCGGCCTGCTCACCCTGGGGGTGTTCAACGCCCTGGTGACGGTCCTGCCCATCCTCTCGGTCTTCTTCCTGACCCTGGGCTTTCTGGAGGACATCGGCTACCTGCCGAACCTGATCGTGCTCACCCAGCGCCTGCTCAAGGGGATCGGCCTCTCGGGGCGCTCCGTGCTGAGCCTGGTGCTGGGCTTCGGCTGCAAGACCATGGCCACCCTCACGGTCCGCGGCATCCCCTCGCGCAAGGAGCGGCTGATCACCGTCTACCTGATCGCCTTCGCCATCCCCTGCTCCGCCCAGCTGGCCATCAGCATGGCCATCCTGGGCCGGGTGGGGCTGCCGGCCTTTCTCATCGCCTTCGCCACCCTGGCCCTGGTGGAGATCGCCGCCGGCTGGGTGCTCAATCGCCTCTTGCCTGAGGACGAACACGGCGACTTCATCCAGGAGCTGCCCCCCATCCGGGTGCCCAACCTCGGGGCCGTCTTGCGGAAAACCGGCTTCCGCCTGTACTGGTTCCTCAAGGAGGCGCTGCCGATCTTCCTGATGGCCGCCCTGGCGCTTTTCCTGGTGGATAAAAGCGGGCTGCTCGGCATTTTACAGAAGGGCCTCAAGCCGGTGGTGGTAAGCTGGCTGGGGCTGCCGCTGAACATGATCGAGGTGCTGATCCTGACCATGGCCCGCCACGAAGCGGCCGCGGGGCTGATCTATTCCCTGGTGAACCAGGGGGCGTTGAACTATATTCAGTCCATCGTGGCGGTCACCATCACCATCATGTTCGTGCCCTGCTTCGCCAACATCGTGGCCATGTGCCGCCAGGTGGGGTTGCGGGCCGGGATCCTCATCACGCTGGCCATCAACTTCTCCTCCTTCATCCTGGCGGGAGCGCTGAACTGGCTGCTGGTCTTCCTGAGGGTAGGCTGATGGAAAGCGACCGGATCAAGGAGGAGTACCTGGAGGTCCTCTGGTACATGAAGGAGGACCGCAACATGTCGCTGGCCTCCTTCCGCGAGGAGCTGCGGGAGGAGTTCCGCCCGGAGCTGCTGGCGGAGCTGGCCGAGGCGGGCATCGTGCAGGTGGAAGGCGAGCGCATCCAGCTCACCGCCTCCGGCAGGGAGCACACGCGCAAGCTGATCCGTTCCCACCGTCTGGCCGAGCGGCTGGTGCACGACGTGCTGGGCGTGGAGTACGAAAAGGGGGCCTGCGAGTTCGAACACATCCTCAACCCGGACCTGGTGGACAGCATCTGCACCCTGCTGGGACACCCCCGGGAATGCCCGCACGGCATGCCGATCCCGGAAGGAGAGTGCTGTCGGCAGGGGACCCAGGCGGTGGAGAGCTCCGTGATGCCGCTACCCGAGCTGCGGGTGGGGGAAACCGCGCGCGTCGCCTACGTCTATGCTGCCAGCGACCAGCAGCTGCACCGCCTGGACAATCTGCTCCTCCGCCCCGGGGTCCGCGTCAAGCTGCACCAGCGCCACCCCTCCTTCGTGCTGGAGTGCGAAGGCTCGCTCATCGCCGTCGACGACCGGGTGGCCGCCAGCATCCACGTGTGGGTCAACCCGGAACCCCCCCGCGCGCTTGCCCCCCACGGCAGGCGGGGGCCGCGCCGCGGCTACCGGCACTCCCGGTAGCGCCTGCCGGCCTTCTAGTGCTATAGTCGGGTGCCGCCATGAAACGCATCCTGGTCGCCTACACCACCAACGCGGGCTCCACGGCCGAGGTCGCCCAGGCTCTGGGCAAAGCGCTGGAAGCACCCGGTGCCGCCGTCGAGGTGCGCAGCCTCGGGGAGGTCGGGGACCTGGGCGGGTATTCGGCCGTGGTCCTGGGCGGCCCGATGATCGTCGGCTGGCACCGTCGGGCTGCCCGCTTTTTACGCCGCCGCCGCCGGGAGCTGGCGCGGCTGCCCGTGGCGCTGTTCTTCACGGCCATGCAGGTCACCCGCAGCGGTACGGAGCAGGGTTTCGGCTTCCCGGTCCTGCTGGACCCCCGCCTGGTGCGCGAGCCGGCCCGCCCGGGGAGACTGTCCTTCAAGGAGCGGCACACCACCGTGGCCTCGTACCTGAGGCCCGTGCGCGCGGCCCTCGCCGCGGTTCGGCCGGTGGGCGCGGCCTTTTTCGCCGGCAAGCTGGACTACGGCAGGCTGCCCTTCCCGCAGATGCTGTTCGTCATGCTGGTCATCGGCGCCCGGCCGGGGGACTCCCGGGACTGGGAGCTGATCGGCTCGTGGGCCCGCCGGATTCGCAAGGAGTTGATATGAACACGAAGAAAGCCGTCGAGGAGTTTCTGGGTCACAAGCACCTGGCCGTGGTCGGGGTGTCCCGTTCCGGCAAGGACTTCAGCAACCTGGCCTACCGGGAGCTGAAAAAGAAGGGCTACCGCCTGGTCCCGGTCAACCCCCACGCCGACGCCCTGGAGGGGGAGCGCTGCTTCCACCGCCTGTCCGATATACCGGACAAGCCCGAGGGGGCCCTGGTGCTCACCAACTCGCTGCAAACCGAGGGCGTGGTGCGGGACGCGGCCGAGGCCGGGATCCGCAGCCTGTGGATCCAGCAGGGCTGCGAATCCGTCGGCGCCCTGGAGCTGGCCCGGCAAAAGGGCCTGTCGGTGGTCAGCGGAGACTGCATCCTGATGTTCGCCGAGCCGGTGGCCTCCTTCCATAGATTCCACCGTTGGGTCTGGAAGCTGCTGGGAAAGCTTCCGAAGTAACCTGCCGGAGAGTCTAGACCGGCAGGCTGCGCCGGCGCAGCAGCAGCGGCCCGAGCCGGTCCAGGACCCAGCCGAAGCTCGCCTCCACCCAGGGCATGATCCTCAACCCCCCGGGGACCCACGCGGCCCGGCGCGGCCGGGCGAGCAGGCGCAGGATCGCTTCGGCCACGGCAGTGGGCTTCACGGCTAGCCGCTCGCCGGGGACCGGCCCGCCGAAGGGCAGGCGCTCCGCGGTGCGGTAGAACTCCGTGAGTACCGGGCCCGGCTTCACCACGCTCACGTGCACGCCGCTGCCCCGCAGCTCGCGGTACAGCGCCGTGGTCAAGGCGTCCACGAAGGACTTGGTCGCCGAGTACAGCGCCACGCCCTGGCTGGGGAGGCTACCGGCCACCGAGCTCACGTTGATCACGTGCCCGCGGCCCGCGCGGCGCATGACCGGCAGAAACAGCACGATGAGCTGGGTCAGGGCGGCGTTGTTGACCTGAAGCATGTCCTGGGCGGTGGCCCACGGCATGTCGGAGCACCAGCCGTACCAGCCGAAGCCGGCGTTATTTACCAGCACGTCGATCCCGCCGTAGCGCTCCATGACCTGGTCGAACACGGCCCGCGGACCTTCGCTTTGGGCGAGATCCGCGACCAGCACCTCCGCCGCCCCTCCCCCGGCGCGGATCTCCGCGGCCAGCTGCTCCAGGCGGTCCTGGCGGCGGGCGACCAGCACCAGGTGGTAACCGGCTGCCGCCAGGCGGCGGGCGGTCGCGCCGCCGATGCCGCCGGAAGCCCCGGTGACCAGCGCGAGCCGCTCCCGTGGGCTGCGGGGCAGGTTTGCCCTGCTGCGGGGGCGGGGGGCCGGCCGGATGGCGATCTCCCCGTGCTCCCGCCACCAGCGCACCGTGTCGGCCACCGTTTCGGCGACACCGCGCACCGTGTAGCCCAGCTCCCGCTCGGCCTTGGCGTGGCTCACTTCCGCGTTGCTCATGAGGGTCCGCAGGGAATAGGAGGTGAACTGGGGTTTTCTGCCGGATAGCCTGCCCGCCAGCGCGGCCAGCGGGGCGCCGGCCAGGGCCAGCCAGCGTGGCAGGGTAATGACCGCCAGGGGCCGCCCGAGGGCTTCGCTCACCAAGCGCCGCAGCTCGGCCAGAGACAGGAGCGTGCCGGACAGGATGTAGGTCTCGCCGGACCTCCCCCGCTCGCGGGCCAGGACCAGGCCGCGGGCCACGTCGCGCACGTCCACGAAGTCGAAGCGGCCGTCGACGATGGGGTGCACCCCCGGGCGCAGCCAGGAGCGGACCAGCCGGCCCATTTCGGACTCGAGGAAGTCGGAGGGGCCGATGATCCCGGTGGGGCAGGCGATCACCGCCTCCAGGCCGCGCGCGGCCTCCTGCTGCACGATCAGCGAGGCCTCCGCCTTGGTGCGGTCGTACTCCCCTTCGGCGCTGTGCGGGTCGAAGGGTACGGACTCGTCGATGCACACGCCCGCGGGAGGCCGCGCCAGGGCGTGGATCGAGCTCACGTAGACCAGGCGGCGGGTCCCGGCAGCGCGCATCGCGCGCACCACGTTCCAGGTGCCCAGCACGTTGGCCTCGCGCAGGCGCTGGTCGCGCCCGGGCAAAATGGAGATGAGCCCCGCCAGGTGGAATACGGTGTCCACCCCGGCCAGCGCCTCTTCGAGCGACCGCGGCTCCAGAATATTCCCCTCCACCCTCTCCAGCTCCAGGCCTGCGAGCGCGGCGGCGTTCTCCCCCGGGAGGATCAGCGCCCGTACGCGCTCTCCGCGCGCGACCAGCTCGCGGGCCAGCGTGTTGCCCAGGTGCCCGGCTGCGCCGGTGATCAGTACCATCGTTCTACCTACCTTTTCCCAATGCCCTCGATAAACAGGCCGACCGCCTCCTGTGTGACGCGGTCCCACTCGGCCCCGCGCGGGTCGAATACGCCCTGCATGATGACTCCCACGGCCAGGGACACCAGCGCCTGGGCGGCGGCTACCGGGTCCACCGGCCGAAACGTGCCCTCCGCCACGCCGCGCTGGATGACCGCGGCGAAGAGCTCCCGGTACCGGCGAAACGGCTCGATAACCCGCCTCCAGACCTCCGGGTCCTTGCGCGCCTGGGCCCAGAACTCCAGGAAGATCGACAGCCTGCCGTCCGCGGCGGTGAAGATGCCGCGGGTGCGGGCCGCCATGCCCAGCAGCCCGTCGACCACGTTGGGGGCCTCGGCCAGCGCGCCGGCCAGGTCGACCTCCACGGTTTGCAGCCACTCCTCCAGCAGGTTCAGGAAAACTGCCTGCTTGCTGGCGAAATGGTGGTAGAAGGCGCCCTTGCTGACGGCCGCCGCCGCGCAGATGCCCGCGACCCCCGTGGCATCGTAACCCTGGCGCCCGAACAGGGTCATGGCGCATTGCAGGATCCTGCCCCGGGTCTCCTCGCTGCGTGCCTGCATGCCTGAAACGACCTGTGCAGCCAGAAAAGGTTGCAAAAAAACATTCCAACCGGTCGGTATGTTGATATCCAGACAGGATTCGGCCGTCAGGCGGTATACGCCGCGGGGCGGCCGGCCCCGGGGCGCTCAACCGCTCTGCTTGTCTCCGCCGTAGATCTCCTGCACCATCTGCCGGTGCCGTTCGGCCGTGATGGAATAGAAGCCGATGAGCACGATCCCCGCCACGATGAAGAACAGGGGGACCAGGGACATCAGCAGGCGGATGCCGGCCAGCGACCGCGCGCTTTGCTCGGCGTTGGCCACGTAGCCGGCCAGATGCAGGCCCATGCCCAGCAGGTAGCCGGCCACCGCCGAGCCAAACTGGTTGAAGAAGAAGTAGGTGCCGTACAGGATCCCTTCCCGGCGGATGCCCAGCTTCCACTGGGAGTACTCGACCGTGTCGGGGAGCATGGCCCAGGGACACAGGTAAATCGAAGACATGCCGATCCCGCCGACCACGAACAGGCCGATGGTGAGCCCGACGCTGCGCTCGCCGACGAAGTACAGGGCGGCCAGCACCGCGGCCAGGGTGCTCATTCCCAGCACGAAGGCCAGGCGCTTGCTGGTCCGGTTGGCGAGCAGGAGGAACACGGGGATGAACAGGACCGCGGTGCCCAGCAATGCCAGCAGCGCCAGGGAGGCCGAGGACTCCGCGCGCAGGTTGTACTTGAAGAAGTAGTTCACGCCGCTGGCCGTCATGCCGATCGCGATCATGAACAGGAACATGCCCAGGGTTAAAAACAGGAACGGCGGGTTGCCGGTCAGCACCTTCAGGTACTGGCGGAAGCCGATGCCGGCCTCGCGCTCTTCCGCGACCCGCTCCCGCACCGAAAAGAAGGTCACCAGCGTGATCAGCGCGGCCAGGAGGCCGTAGACCGCGCCCACCACGCGGAAGCCGGCCAGCTCCGAAGGCAGCAGGGCGACCAGCGGCCGCGTGGCCCCGGCCGCGACCAGGGTGCCCACCAGGGCCAGCGACATGCGCCAGGCGGAAAGTCCCGAGCGCGCCCGGCTGTCCAGGGTCATGGTCGCGGTGAGGGCGCTATAGGGGATGTTCACGACGCTGAGCGCCGTGCAGAACAGGATGAAGGTGGCCGCGCTGTAGACGATCTTCCAGGACGGCGGCAGCGGCGGGGCCAGGAACAGCAGGGCCACCGAGATCCCCAGCGGGACCGCGCCGAACAGGAGGTAGGGGCGCTTGCCGCCCCAGCGGGTACGGGTGTTGTCGATCAGCACCCCCAGGCCGGGGTCGATGACGGCGTCCCAGATCTTGGAGGCCAGGAAGATGCCTCCGGCCGCCGCGGCGGAGATCGCGTACACGTCCGTGAAGAAGAACAGCAGGTGAACGGCCGTGGCCTGCAGGACCAGGTTGAAGCCGAAATCCCCGATGCCATAGCCGAGCTTGACACCCAAGCCAAGATGTTCCGGCGAGCGCCGGACGGTCTGTGTCCCACCCATCCTATCCCCTCCTGATTTCCAGGTTTTACCCCGGCCGGGCGAAATTTGCTACGGCCGGCTGGAGGGCTCTTCTGCCGAAGGCTCCTCCAGGCCAAGCGCTTCCAGGCTGGCGCGCAGGGCTTCGAAGACCACAGCCGTCCTGACATGCGCCCCCACCCCTCCCCCTGCGTGGGCCGCTGCGCCTGCGCACAACCGGCGGACCTCCAGGGGCTCGCCGATGCGGATCAGCACCTGCTTGCCGGGAGGGCTGTAGCGCGAGGAGATGTCCCCGCCCAGCAGACGGTTCTGCACGTCGGCCAGATTCAGAGCGTACTCCACCAGGCGGTTCGGCGACGCCCCAGGCCCGATGTAATCCGGCTGCACATACTCCAGAACGTCGGCCAGCTCGTTGTGGCGCAGGTGCAGGTAGGCCTCGTCGGCCAGCCGGTCGGCCAGCAGGCGGTCCACGGGGCTGGCCCGACCTTGCGGCGGCACGTCCCCCCGGAAAAGATAGTCCCAGCCCCGCTGCCGGACGGTGAACACCCGCGTCAGCAGGTCGCCCTCAGGCTGGAGGCCCATGAAGCGCTCCGGCACGCGCAGGGCCGCATCGCAGGCCAGCTCGATGCGCTCCCGCAGGCCGGGCAATAGGCCGGGCGATGCCCCGGGCGATGCCCCGGTCAATAGGCCGGGCGATGCACCGGGCAATAGGCCGGGCGATGCCCCGGGCGATGCCCCGGGCGTTGCCCCGCCCGCGCCGCGAACGCCAGCGAAGAAGCGGGCGTAGTACGTCTCGATTCTGTCTACGAGCTGCTCCGTCAGGTCCAGCAGCCGCTCGCGGACGGGGCCGGGCGGGGGCGCGGTCAGGCCGCCGACACGCACGATGCGGGCGATAAGCCGCTCCAGCAGCCGCTCGGGATTCCGCGGGAACCGGTACTCGATGCCCACTGGCAGGACCAGGACCTCCTCGGGGCGTCCCTGCCGGTCCAGCTCCTCCTGGCACCAGACGGCCAGCCGCGCGCTGCCCTGCTCCATGGGCCCCAGCCGGTGGTTGTGGTAGGTCACCTGCCCTTCCGGCGCCAGGGCCACGGGATGGGGCCCTTCGGTCAGAAAATGCCGGATGTTGCGCAGGGCTCGGGTGTCGGCCCGGCGGTTGACCACCGGCAGCCCGGCGATGCGGGGGATCAGGAAGGCCGCCCCGCCGCCGGCCCACAGGGTCACTCCCCTGCCGTACAGGAAATGGGCGTGGGGCAACCCGCCCAGGGCCTGCCGGCGGCGGCGGGCTTCGCGCGGCAGGATGCGGCAGAGCAGCTGGACCATGACCGGCGGGTCGTGCCTGGCTGCGTGCCGGAAGGCAATGAGCAGGCGGGCCTCGCGCCGGTAGAAGCGCTGGTAGGCCGCAATCAGGCGCTCCACGCCGTGGGTCTGGAACCCGGCGATGCCCTCGGCCAGGCGGTCGTAGACCGGGCTGCTCAGTCGCATGAAGGCGTAGACCCAGGGCACGAAGCGGGGTTCCTCGTAGCGCAGAACCCCCTGAGCCCGGACCCTGCTTTTTCTGAGCATGGCTATTGCTACACTGCGAGGGGTGGGGCGTCAAGTCGCGCGGCCTCGCGCGCTGCCGCCGAGCTGGGCGAAGACACGGCCAAGGCCTGGGGAGGAGCCCATGGGGGTCAGCCGCAGGGCCGGCGGTCCGGCGGGCTGCCCAGCGCGGCGTGGGTGGACCGGCACAGGGCGGCCCGGTCCTCCGTGGACAGCGCCCGGCCGAATACCTCCCCGATCACCAGGGCCCAGCCGAAGATGAAGTACACCAGGCCGTCCTCCACGACCAGGCGGCGCTCGGCCTGCTGGGCGCGGGCCTGTTGCAGGAACTCCAGATCCCCCCGGTAGTTGAACTCCCAGGCGTAGCAGTCCATGGGGAAGAGGCCTTCCTCCGAAAGCGGCGAGCCAGGGCGGTCCTTGCCCAGACCCGTGGCGTTGACCACCAGGGAGCCGGGCGGCAGTCCGGCCAGCAGGCCGTCGTTGGTTCGGCCCGCGCCCAGCTGGACGTAGCGCAGCTCGGTGGCCCGCTGGAGCCTGGCATGCACCTCCCGGCAGGTCGCCAGGTTTCCGGGGTTGACGTCGGAGAGGGTGACCCCGGCCGGCCGGTTGGCGCCGTTCTCCGGGCGCATCAGGTAGGCGCTCAACGCCAACCCCGCTCCGCCGGCACCCATGATCAGCGCTTCGGCCGCGGGATGCTCCCGCCAATGCCCTGCCGGCAGAAAATGCTCCAGGGCCAGCCCGCAACTGAAGGGGTCCTTGGCCGAGCCGTGCAGTTCGCCGCCGCGCTTGGCGATGCCCGACACCTCCCGGAACACCTGCGCGTACGGATCCAGGCTGTCGAACAGGTCCCCGGCCGCCGCCAGGATGTCCATCTTGTGGGTCGTGACCAGCGCGCCCAGAGCCGCCGGCTCCTCGCGGATGCGGCGGACGATCGCGCGATAGGCCTCCCGCGGCCCGCGCACCGGGATGTCGTGCCCCAGGATCGCGGCCGGCGGCAGCCCCAGGGTCCGCAGCCACACCGGGAACAGCTCCAGGGCCAGCGAGCCGCCGGTGGTGACGCCGATGAAGTAAAAGGTGGGCTGTTCGGGGCTTTCCATCACGAATGCTGCTTGCGCCCTCTCAGGTGTGCTTCTCCGACTCGGCCAGCCTGCCCTGCTCCCGGCGGATCTCCTTGAGCTCCTCAGTGTAGGCGCGCTCGTAGGTCGAGCAGCCCACCGGCCGCTGGCGGATGAGGAATTCGATGCAGTTGTCGCACGCCGTGCACCAGTCGATCTCCGCCGCTTTGCCGGCCTCCAGCTTGGCGGGCAGGAGCGGGTCGGCCAGGGACTGGCGGCCGATGGCGACCATGTCGCACACCCCGTCGCGGATGTTCTTGTTGGCCCAGTGCAGGAAGGAGGACTCCTCCCGCTTCACCCCGCGGAAGGCGTTCTTGCCGTCCCGGAAAATCGAGTAGCTGGAGCCGATGAGCACCGTCTGCGGCTTCAAAACGGCTTTTAGCTGCCTCTGGAACCAGAAGCGCAGGTACCCGTACTCGGGCATCCGCTTGTCGGTCTGCACGAGGGGCAGGGTCAGGGAGGGGTTCCCCGCGGACTCGATGATGAACCGGGCCCCGCGGGCCTCCAGACCCTTGACCAGATCCAAAGTTTCCGTCAGGTCGATGAGCGGCGTGTCCGGGCCCGCCGAGCCCTGGCCCCCGGGCAACCCCTCCCACACGGAGATCTTAGAGCCCACGCAGAAGTTCGGGTCCTTCACCTCTTTGGCGATTCGCTCGAAGAACTCGTAGGCGAAGCGCGTGCGGTTGTCCCACGAACCGCCGTACTTCCACTTCCGGTCGTTGAAGGGCCGCAGCAGCTGGGAGCCGAGGTAGCCGTGGCAGAGCTTGAAGTCCACACCGTCGGCCCCGCAGTCGTGGGCCATCCTGGCGGCGAACACGAACCTCGCCAGTATATGGTCCACCTCCGCCTCGGTGAGAAGGCGACCCTCGTAGCCGGGGAAGGGCTTGACGCACACCCGTTCGGAGAACTCCGGGCTGGACAGCTCCCCGGCGTGGGTGAGCTGCCAGATGATAAGCGGTTTGGGGTTGGCCCGGCGCATGGCGGACACCAGGTCGGTGAGCCCCTTCTGGTTCTGGGGCAGGGCGGTAAGCTGGTGCAGGCGGCCGCGGTTCTCGTCCACCACGGACAGAGCCTCAACGACAATCATCCCGGCATTTCCCCGCGCCAGACGCTCGTAGCGGCGAAAGGCGGTTTCCGTCGGGTTGCCGCCGGTGTCCGCGTCGCAGCACTCCATCGCGTTGATGACGATGCGGTTGGGCACGATTTTATTCCCGATCCGGATGTTGGTCAGAAGCGGCGTAAGCCCGCTCTCGCGGCGCATTTTCTGGTCCATGGCACTCTCCTTAAGTGACTATCTTTTTCTGGTGGCTAGCGAGCCCGCGAGCGTCGCCGCGACGAGGACGATGCCTTTGGCGATGTACTGGTAGGCGATGTCCAGGCCGAACAGCAGGACGGCGTTGAGGATCAGCGTGGTCACGAGGACGCCGCCCACCGCGCCGAGCATGGAGCCCCTCCCGCCGCCCAGGTAGTTGCCGCCGATGACCGCGGCGACGAGGCAGCTGAACTCGAACCCCGAGCCGAGCCACATGTCCGCGTACCCGGTATAGCCCGAGAGAAGCATCGACGATAGCACGGCGAGAACCCCGCACGCGCAATAGCTCTTGATAACCGTTCGATCGGCGTCGATACCCGAGAATATCGCTGCCCGCTTGTTCGTGCCCACGGCCACCAGCTGCCTGCCGAACACCGTCTTGTTGAAGATGACCAGGCAGACGACGGTGATGATGAGGAACACGAGCACCGCGTTGGGGACGATCAGCGTCGTATCCCTGCCGAGGAACCGGATCGCATCCGGTATCACGCCGGCTGAGCTGATCCCCGTGATGATCTGCCGGATACCGGTGAGGATGCTCCCGGTGAAAAGGGTCGCCAGGAAGGGCTGCACGCGGAACTTGGTTACGATAACGCCATTGATGATCCCCATCGCGGCGCCGACGAGCAGCGCCAGCCCGATTCCGCCCGCAAGGCCCCACGCCCCGTAGAGGTTGAAGCCACGGGTATAGATCACGATGGCCATCTGCATCGTCGCAGCGACGGAGAGATCGACGCCGCCGGCGATGATGACGAAGAGCTGTCCGGCGGTGAGGACGCCAAGGGCGGATGCCTGGCGGAGCATGCTCAGGATGTTGGCCGAGCTCAGGAAACCAGGCTTGTATAGCCATGCTACCAGGCACACCACGAACATAATGAGGTAGACGCTGTTGTGCTGGTTGATCCTGAGCCTGCCGGAGGCGATCACTCTTACCTGCATCCCTGCGCGCTCCCTTTCGCGGTCATGACGGGCATCCTCCGTGCGGGCAGCACCCTCATGCCGCCGCCATCCTGCGCACCCGTCGCTCATAGGAGATGATGATCCCGAGCAGCAGCACGCCTCTGACCACTTCCTGGTACCAGAGGTTCACGTCCATCAGGCTGAAGATATTGGAAAGAATCGTCAGCACGAGCACGCCGCACACGGCTCCCGCGAGGCTGCCTTTTCCTCCCGCCAGCGAAGCTCCCCCGATGAGGGCGCAGGCGATGGAATCCAGCTCCAGCCCTGGGCCCAACACGGGATCGCCTGCGCCCGTGCGCCCGAGCATGAAGAGGGAGGTGAGCACAGCCATGAAAGAGCAGAGGATGAAGGAGATGAGCTTCGTGCTGACGACGGGCAACCCCGCCCAAAAGGAGCCGATGGCGTTTTCTCCCACCGCGAAAAATCGCCTTCCCAGGGCCGTGTACTTCAACAATATCGCGAACAGGACGATGACTACCACAATGATGATCAGCGTATAGGGGATGCCCAGCACGTCCGTATGGGCAATGGTCCTCAGGATCTTCGGCGAAGGGGCGAGGGGTTTCGGCGTAATGACCAGCGCGAGGCCTTCCAGCACGATAGACATGCCGAGCGTCGCGACGAAGGAATCGATGTTCGCCTTGACCACGAGGAGCCCATTGATCGAGCCCACCAGCAGGGCCAGTCCTACCATCGCGGCCACGCCGAGCAGCACATTCCCCGGGTTCTGCAGCATGATGGTCATGCCCAGGACGCTCGTTGAAGCGACCAGGGCGCCGACGGACAGATCGAGGCCTCCCGCGATGATCACCACGAGCTGACCGAGGGTGAGCAGAAAAAACGGCATGGCCTGGCTCATCAGGTTTCTCGTATTGATCCAGGTCCGGAACGAAGAATGCAGGGAGAGGCCGATCACGACGAACGCCAGAAGGATGAGCGCCAGCACGGTCGTGTTGCTGCCGCGCGAGAAGGCCCCCAGCCTGCCTACGAGGCCCTTGGTACCGGCGCTGCGCGCGTCATCCTTCCCCTGGGATACGTGGGCGATGCTGGAGAGGTGCATGATCCTCTCCTGCGTGATCTCCGCGCCGGAGAGCTCGCCTGTGACCTTCCCTTCCGCCATCACCAGCATCCTGTCGCAGAGCGCGATCAGCTCCTCCCAATCGGAGGAGACCAGGACGATGGATTTTCCGTTTTTCGCGAGCTTCCTGATGATCTCGTAGATCTCTTCCCGCGCGCCGATATCGACGCCGCGCGTCGGCTCGTCCAGGAGCATCAAGTCCGCGTCGACCATGAGCGTCTTCGCAATGATCGCTTTCTGCTGGTTCCCGCCGCTCAGCAGCTTGACCTGGTGCTCGAGACGCTCGGCGTCAAGCAGCACGTCCTCCGCCGCCTCCTTGACGGCCCGTTTTTCCGCCCGAACGTCTATAAGCCCTGCCTTCACGCGCGTGTCCATCGTGGCTACCGCGATATTGAAGCGCACATTCTCACCGAGGAAAAGTCCCTCCAGTTTCCTGTCTTCGGGAACGAGGACGATGCCGTTTTCGATTGTACTCCGCGGATTTCTCCTCGCGAGCTGCCTGCCGCCCAGCAGCACCGTCCCGCCGCAGGACGCATCGACGCCGAAGATGGCGCGGAGGAGCTCGGTCCGCCCTGCGCCGACGAGCCCCGCGATCCCCAGGATCTCTCCCTTGTGGACGCTGAAGCTGACCTCCTTGACCTTCGGCGGGGAATGCAGGTTCCTGCATTCGAAGACGATGTCGCCCTCGATACGCCTCCCGGAAGCCGTGCCCAGCTCGACACTGTGCCCGATCATGTGACGGACGATGGTGGCAATGTCGAACACTCCGCTGAGCTCCTGCGCGAGTGACCCGTCGCGCAGAATGACGCAGCGATCGCAGAGGTTGGTCACCTCTTCGAGACGATGCGACACGTACAGGAGCGTGGTGCCCTTCTTCACCAGGTCCCTGACCTTGGAGAACAGCCACTGTATCTCGGTGTCGGAGAGGGACGCGGTCGGCTCGTCCAGGAGCAGGAGCTTCGGTTCCGCGTGGAGGGCGCGGGCGATCTCGACCAGGTGCTGTTGGGCGACGCTGAGGGAAGAGACCACCGCGTCGACCCGGATGTCGAGGCCCAGCTCGGCCAGTATCTGCGCGGCCTGCCGGCGATTGCGCTGCCAGTTGATCGTCCCCGCCCTCGTCTTGTGCTCCTTCCCGATGACCAGGTTCTCGGCGACGGTCATGTTGGAGAAGAGGTTGAGCTCCTGGTAGACGCTGATGATGCCCTTCTGCTGGGCGCTGTGGGGGTTGATTCCGGCAAGCCCGGCGTCCTCGAGAAACACCTCCCCTTCGTCGTTCTTGAGGATCCCGCCGATGATCTTCAGCAGGGTGCTCTTGCCCGCACCGTTGGCCCCGAGCAGCCCGACGATCTCGCCCTTGAAGACAGCGAACGAAATGTCCTTGAGTGCCTTGACGCCGTAGAAGGACTTCGAGACGTGTTCTATCTTCAGCAAGGCATCTGTCTGCATCGTCTCCCTCGCAGGCGCAAGGGGGGGGCCTTCACGGCCCCCCTGCGCGAACCACTGTCCAGGTCTACTTGAAGTAATTCTTCACGAACTCGGCGGGGATCTTGTTCAGCGCCCAGTAGCCGTCCGACATCCCCGCGGGGATCAGCTTGTCCATTTCATCGGCCGTGTAGAGCCTCACGGGCGAAAGAGTGGTCTTCTTGACCGGCTCGCCGTTGAGCACTTTCATGGCCACCTCGCAGGCGTCGGCCGAGACCTCGCTGCCTCCGCTCACCACGACGAAGTTCGTGAACTTCATCTTCTTGGCTGCAACCATGAAGAGGTTGATGTCATCCACCGTGACTGCGGGGTAGGGCTTCTTCTTGTCCGCATAGGCTTCCAGGACGCCCAGGGCCATGTGACCTCCCTGGCACAACACGCCGGTGATGTCGGGGTTGGTGTTCAGGAGGGTTTCCATCGCCTGCTTGGCCGTGGCCGTGGAGTAGTAGGCATAAATCCGGTTCGCCAGCGCGATCTCCGGGTATTTCTTGAGCGCTGCCGTGCACCCCCGGATGTAGTCCTCGGTGTAGCCGCTCCCCGGCTCGCCGACCATCTGGAGAATCGTACCCTTTCCGCCCATCTGCTGCACGACCCAGTCGGTCTCCGCGACGCCGATGCCGTAGTTGTCGATGTTGCAGTACGAGACATAGTTGTCGGTCAGCAAGCCCGCCCCGAACACGATGACGGGAATGCCCATGCCCATCGCTTTCTCGATGACGGCGACGCCGGCGGACTCGCTGATCGGCTGGTACAGCAGCAGGTCGATCTTCTTGGTAAGCATGTCCTCGACCGTGTTGATCTGCTTGTTCTTGTCGCCATCAGCGGGGGCGTAGATCACCTTGGCCACGCGGTCCTTGTACTTCTGCTCCAGGGTGTACTGGACGTTGTACATGATCGCCTTCGAATAGTCGTTGAGCGGTCCTTCCCAGGAAAGGCCGATGGTGACCTTGCCGGTCTTCTTGTACTTGGCCGTGTTCACCATCACCTCGGCGGCGGTCCCTTCGGCCGCCTTCATCGCGGGCGCAGCGGTCTTTTCCCCCGCCTTCGAACAGCCCGCGAGGGCGAATGCGATTGCAATCGCCGCCACAAGCACCAGCATTAGTGCCTTCTTCATCCTCGTACCTCCTACTTGATCTCAAGGTCCCTAACAGGGACCGGATACCCTATGCATCGAGCGGTCCATCAAGGTCACCGGCGATGTCCCTGCCCTGCGGCGAGCCCTGCGCAGAACTCCAGCGTGACCCCGTTCGGATCCAGGAACAGTATCGCTCTGGAATTGAGCGACGGCAAATCGGTGGCCGCAAGGGTGATCTTCACCCCGTGCCCCCGCAGGTGCCGCTCCGCCTCGTCCACGTCGTCCACCTCGAAGGCCAGGTGCCGCAAACCCACCTCGGTTTCATCCCGGTCGGTTTTCGGGTTCTTCCCGCCGTAGTCGAACAGCTCGAGGCGCCCGCCGCCCGGGATCTGGAAGTACACCAGGGAAAAACCCTCGAAGGGCACGGTTTCCAGCTGCCGGAAGCCCAGCACCTTGCCGTAGAACTCGATCGAGGCCTTGATGTCCTTCGCGTTGAGGGAGACGTGGTCGATTCCCTTGACTTTCATTCTGACCTCACTTCGAAAGAATCTCGCGCTTGGAGATGTCGCTCGCAACGAACACCTTGAGTAGATTCGGGTCGGTGCGCAGCTGCCGCAGGGCGGCCTCCAACTCCTCCAGCGGCACGATCATGGAGAACAGGGACTGCGGCTTGATGTGGCCGTAGGCCAGGAGGGCCATGGCGTCCGTCCAGTCCGTGCCCACTCCCGCGCAGGAGCCGACCACGGTTTTCTCCCCGAGCACCAGGTCGAAGGGCCTGACCTTGATCGTGTCCTCCCCGGCGCAGATCCCGAAGGCGGCGATCGTACCGCCGGGGCGCACCATCTCGAAGGCCTGCTCGTAGGTCTTGGGGGTGCCGACCGCCTCCACCACGAAGTCCGCCCCGCGGCCCTCGGTGAGCTTCTTCACCTCGGCCACCGGGTCCTTGATCTCGTGCACGTTGAGCACGAAGTCCGCGCCCATCTCCTTGGCCACGGCCAGGCGCTTGGCATTGTCCCCGATCACGATCACCGGCGCCGCCCCGCGGTAGCGCGCCAGCGCTCCGTGCAGGACGCCCAGCCCGCAGCCGATGACCGCCACCGAGCTGCCGTGCGTGACCCGCGCGGCCTTGGAGGAGTGGATGACGCAGGACACCGGCTCGATGAAGGCCCCGGCCAGGAAGTCCAGGTTGTCCGGCAGCTTGTGCACCTGCTCGAAGGGCGCCTTCACGTACTGCGCGTAGGTGCCGTCCACGTGGATGCCCAGCTGGTGGAAATCCCGGCACATGAGCTTCTGGCCCTTGCGGCAGTAGAAGCAGGTGCCGCAGGACATGTTGATGTCCGCGGTGACGCGGTCCCCCTCCTTCAGGCCCCTGGCCCTCCTGCCCACCTGGGCCACGGTGCCGGAGAACTCGTGCCCGGGGATCAGGGGCAGCTTGTCCGCGGAGTACTTGCCCGTGAAGATGCTCCAGTCGGTCCCGCAAATGCCCGTGTACTTGACCTTGATCAGGACCTCGTCGTCGTTGAACTCGGGCACCGGCACCTGCTTGATGGTCAGAACGCCCGGTTTCTCGACCACAGCGGCCTTCATTGTCCTTGCCATGGTTATCTGCCTCCTGTTACTGAAACAGCACGTCGTGCCGCCCCTCGTAGGGCTTTGCGATGAGCAGCGGCTGGAGGTAGGCGATGGTCTTGGTGATGCCGTCCTGCCGGCTCATGGTCACGTCCTCGTGCTCATAGCTCATCACGTAGTCGTACCCGATCAGGGACAGCTCGGTGAGCACCTTCTTCCAGGGCACCGAACCCCAGCCGGGAATCCTGAAGCGGAACCCGCGGCCCAGGCGCTGCCAGTCCCCCTGGGGGATGCGTCCCGAGCGCTTCACGTTGTGCTCCACCACCTCGCCGTCCTTGGCGTGCACGTGGTAGATCCTGCCCTTCAGCTCATTGATGAAGTGCTCTACGTGGATGTCCAGGTAGATGAGGTTGGCGGGGTCGAAGTTGAAGCCCCACTCCTTCCTGCCGCCCATGAGCTGCACGCTCGCGAGCGCGGTGTCCACGTCATAGACCAGCTGGTTGGGGTGCGGCTCGTGGGCGAACTTCACCCCGTACTCGGCGAACTTGTCCAGGATCTTGCCCCAGCGCTCCACGAACTCCTGCTCCATATCCGCCCAGCCCTTGGAGTACGGCCAGGGGAAGAAGCGGCCGAAGTTCTCGCAGCCCACGAAACCCGTGACCACGGGGACGCCCAGCGCGTTGGCGGCCTGGGCGGTCTTGATCATGCGCTCGGTGCCGAACTTGATCTTTTCTTCCTTAGTGCCCTTGCAGATCGCGTCGGTGTCCTTGCCGTAGGGGCCCAGGACGATCTGGCCTTCGGGGTGGTTGGCCAGCGCGGAGATGATCAGGCCGTAGCCGCCGATCATCTTGGCCAGCGTTTTGGCGTTGGAGCCTTTAAGGATCTCGTCCAGGTCCAGGTGGGGGTTGCCGGCGAAGGCGGGCAGCTCCACCGCCTGGTAGCCCAGGCCGGAGGCCAGCTTGCACACCTCCTCAAGCGCGAGGTCGAGGTAGGTCGCCGTGAACAGTCCGATCTTCATTCCCTTGCCTCCTCTGTCTTCAGATCTCGATCGTTCGCAATAAATCGCCGAGAGCGGCCTGGCTCTTTCGCAAATGCTCGAAGGCCGGCATCAGCTGGCGGTAGACCGCGGCGGTCTTCTCATTGGGCTTCTCCACGCTGGTTACCCGGTGGACTGCGTCCACGGGGGCGAAGTCCTGCCACAGGCCCGCGCCTACTGCCGCCACCGCCGCGGCGCCCAGTGAGGCTGCCTCCTGGTCGATGTTGGTCTTGAGGATCTTCATGCCGTACACGTCCGCGAAAATCTGCCGCCACAGGGGACTCCTGCTCCCGCCCCCCACCATGAGCATCTCGTCGGCCAGCGGCACGAAACGGCGCAGCACGGTGAGCACCGCGCCCAGGTTCAGGGCGATGCCCTCCAGGCCGGCGCGCACCAGGTCCGCCCGCGTGTGGCGCAGATCCAGCCCGGCGAAGCAGCCGCGGATGTTCGGGGAGGGCTCCTGCAGGCCACCGCCGGCCAGGCTCGGATTGAACAGCAGCTTGTTCGCGCCGGCCGGCGAGGAAGCGGCCAGCTCGCCCATTGCCTCGTAGGGGTCGCGCCCCCGGGCCTCGGCGGCGCAGAACACGTTGTCCCGGATCCAGCGCAAGCTGTTGCCGCCGGAGAAGATGCTCACCGCCGAGGTGAACAGCTCCGGCACCACGTGGGTGAACACGTACGGCTTGTCCTTGAAATCGAGGACCGGCTTTTTCGAGGAGACGGCGATCCAGGAGGAGGAGCCCAGAGAGGTGTAGACCCTGCCCTCCCGGGTATTCCGCGCGCCCAAAGCCATGCAGGAGTTGTCTACGCCGCCGCAGGCCACCTGCACGGACTCAGGCAAGCCCAGCGCCGCGGCAGCCTCCCTGGTGAGCGTGCCCAGGATGCGGGTCGAGGGCACGATCTCGGGGAAGATCCCCCGGGGCAGGCCGCTGGCCGCGAGAAACTCCTCGCAGTACGCCCAGTCCAGCAGGCTGTAAGCCCCGCTGCCGGAGGCGTAGGAAAAGTCGGTGCAGGAGCGGCCCGTGAGCCGGAGGTTGATGTAGTCCTTGGAGCCCAGCACGGATTTGACCCGGGAGAACATGGCCGGCTCGTTGTCCCGGTACCACATGATCTTGAACACCGCGTAGCACTCCGCGGGGAAGCCGTTGCCCGTAGTCAGGTACCAGCGTTCGCGGTCGATCTTCTGGAAGAAGGCCGCGGTCTGCCGGGAGGCGCGCGTGTCCGACCAGATCGGGGTCTTTTCGCGCAGGAGCGCTCCCGAGGCGTCCACGGGCACCACCCCCAGGCTCTGGCCCGAGATGGCCAGGCAGGCGATGTCGGCGGCCGCTCCCGGTGAGCTGGACAACAGCTCGCGAGTGCTGGTCACTAAGGCCTGCCACCAGTCCTTCGGCCGCTGCTCGTGCCACCCCGCGTCGGGGTAGAAGGTTTCGTATGGAACGAAAGTGAACGCCAGACAGGAGCCGTCCACGTCGAACAGGGAGGCCTTGTTGCCGCCGGTGCCCAGGTCGTAGGCGATGATCTTTGCGGCCACGCTAGACCTCCACCGCCCCGCCCGGCATTTCCGCCACCGCGCTCACGATCTGCACGGCCGTGTGGAGGTTGATGCCGAAACGCGCTACCCCCAGGCGGAGCATTTGCACGACGGTCTGGATGTCCCCGATGCCGCCGGCCGCCTTGACCTTGATAGCCCGGCCGACGTGCGAGGTGATCAGCCGGATCATCGGTAAGGTCGAACCGTTGGGCGTCCAGCCGGTGGAGGTTTTCACGAATACGGCCCCGCCCTCGATGCACAGGTCGCAGGCGAGGCATATCTGGTCGTCGGTCAGCAGAGGGGCCTCGATGATGACCTTCACGGGCACCTCCCCGGCGGCGTCCACGACCGCCCGGATATCCTCCAGGACGTAGCGGCGGTCCCCGGAGCGCAGCTTGCCCACATTGAGCATCATGTCCATCTCCTGCACCCCGTCGGCGACCAGGGCCCTGGCCTCGGCCGCCTTGATGTCCGTTCGGTGGCCTCCTGCCGGAAAGCCCACCGGCCCTCCGGCCAGGATGTCCGGGGTGTCCGCCAGCAGGCCGCGCAGGAAGGACATCCAGCAAGGGAGCACATGCACCGCGAAGAAGGCGTACTTCTTGGCGTTCTCCGCCATTTCCCGGATATCCGCCTCCCCGTACGGGGTGCGCACGGCGCTGATGTCGATCAGCCGCGCGATGTCCTTGGCCGTCACTCGCATGGTCCTCGCTCCTTCACCCCGCGCAGGGAGGCCGGTCCTTGGATTGGGCGCAGTACTCGTACCTGTCCGCCACCACGTGCAGGATCGCCACCTCGATGGGCCGCCCGCGGCTGTAGGTGACCCTCTTCACGACCAGCAGCGGCGACTCCGCGGGGACTTCGAGCTTTTCAGACTCGGCCGCGGAGGCCGCCTTGGCGGAAATGAAATCCGTGGCCGCCTCGATGCGTACGTTGTACTCCGCCTCCAGGAAGGCGTACAGGGACTTCATGGTCCCGATCCGCTTCTCGATGCCGGGCACGAGCTCCGGCAGCAGGTAGTTCACCATGATGGCGATCGGCTTGCCGTTGGCCAGGGTCACCCGCTGGATGCGCACCAGCTCGGCCTCGGCCTCGACCTTCAAGTCGGCCGCAATGCGCCGCGGGGCGGCAATGAAGTCCACGGCGATGTCCCGCGAGCGGACCGTGAAGCCCTTGTCCCGCAGGGTCTCGGAAAAGGAAGTCACGTACTGCAGCCGCTGGGTGGCTTTGAAGTCCAGGACCTCGGTGCCTTTGCCCTGCTGGATGGAGAGGAAGCCCTCCTGGGAGAGCAGCTCCACCGCCCTGCGCACCGTGGTACGGCTGACGTTGAACAGCTTCTGCAGCTCCGGCTCCGCGGGCAGAAAATCCCCCACCTTGTAGTCGCCGGCCTCCACCTGGGCCTTCAGGGAGCCGTACACCCGCAGGTAGCGCGGTATAGTCGCCTGCACGATACATCGTAACATCACGATGTATCCCTGTCAAGGCTTGACCCCACGGGGCGCAAGCCGCTACGGTGTTGGGTATCATGAGCGCCAGCAGTCCGGATCCCTTCGAAATCCGCCTCTCCTCCTCGGCCTTCCTGATCGTCGACATGCAAAACGACTTCGTGCGCGCCGGGGCGCCCCTAGAGGTCCCCGACACCCGCAAGACCATCGCCCCGATACAGGAGGTCAGCCGCGTTTTCCGGCAAGCCGGCAGGCCCATCGTGTACACCCGTTTCGTCGCCGGCCCCGGGGAGACGCTCCTCTGGAAATGGTCGCCCCAGATCTATCCGCCGGTCAACTGCTGCCGGGTCGGCTTCCGCCGGCACTATCAAGATATCGCCGCGGAGCGCGAGTGCATCGCGGTGATCGACGAGCTGCCCGTATTGCCGGGCGACCACGTCGTGGACAAGTTCGGCTACGGCGCCTTTTTCCGAACGAATCTCCCCGACATCCTCAACTCGCAAAAGGCGGACACGGTGGTGATCGCGGGAACGGTGACCCAGATCTGCGTCGAGGAGACGGGCCGCGAATCCTTGCACCACGGGTTCAAGACCGTGCTTCTGAGCGATGCGGTCTCCTCCTTCGACCCGGAGCTGCACGCCGCTACCTTGAGGAATTTCGCGATGAAGTTCGGCATGGTCATGGACAGCGGCCGGTTCCTGTCGCTCCTATGAAGGCGGACCCGACCCTCGTGCCGCGTGAGCTCGCAGGCAAGCTCGAGAGGATGTGGGAGCTCTCGACCCGCAAGATCCTCGCCGGTGAGCGTTCCTACGATCAAACCAGGGGATCCCCGGTCTTCACGGTCGGCGGCGTCTGGACCTCCCGCGGATGGACCGAATGGACCCAGGGCTTCCAGTACGGGTCGGCCATCCTCCAGTACGACGCCACCGGGGAAAAGGAGTTTCTGGAGATCGGCCGGAAAAACACGGTTGAAAAGATGGCGGCCCACCTGACCCACGTCGGGGTTCACGACCACGGCTTCAACAACGTCAGCACCTACGGCAACCTGCTGCGGCTCATGAACGAAGGCCGGATCCCGGAGAACCCCTGGGAGAGGTCCTTCTACGAGCTGGCCCTCAAGTCCAGTGGCGCCGTGCAGGCGCGGCGGTGGACGCGGATCGCCGACGGGGGGGGGTTCATCTATTCCTTCAACGGGCCGCACTCTCTGTTCGTGGACACCATCCGTTCCCTGCGCTCCCTGGCCCTGGCCCACCTCCTGGGGCACGTGCTCATGGACGAGAACGACCGCCGGGTGTCGCTGCTCCAGAGGCTGATTGAGCACGCGCGCGCGACCGCCGGGTTCTCCGTGTACTACGGCGAGGGGCGCGACGGCTACGATGTGCCCGGCAGGGTCGCGCACGAGTCGATCTTCAATGTAAACGACGGGCGGTACCGCTGCCCCAACTCCCAGCAGGGCTACTCGCCCTTCAGCACCTGGACCCGCGGGCTGGCCTGGGCCATCCTGGGGTTCGCCGAGCAGATCGAGTTCATCGACAGCCTGGCCGATTGGGAGCCGTCCGCCGCAGGCAGCCGGCAGGAGGCTCTCGCCTTCCTGCTGCGGGCTCTTCAGGCCACCTGCGACTTCTATCTGGACAACACGCCAGCCGACGGGATCCCCTACTGGGACACCGGCGCGCCCGGGCTGGCCCGGCTGGGTGAATGGCGCGGGAAGCCGGCCAATCCCTACAATGATTTCGAGCCGGTGGACAGCTCCGCGGCGGCCATCGCCTGCCAGGGCCTGATGCGCTTCGGACACTATCTGAACGCGCGCCACGAACCACAGGCGGCCAAGTACCTCTCCGCAGGCCTGGGGGTCCTCGCCCGTTTGCTCGAGGAGCCCTACCTGAGCGTCGGCACGGAACATCAGGGGCTGCTGCTGCACTCGGTCTACCACCGGCCCAACGGCTGGGACCACATTCCCGCCGGCCGCGCCGTCCCGTGTGGGGAGTCCAGCATGTGGGGCGACTACCACCTGCGGGAAGCCGGGCTGTACGCGCAGCGCCTGGCCGGCGGCGGCCCCTACCACGCCTTCTGGAAAAGGAGGGACGGCGCATGACCATCGCCGATCTTTCGCAAATCAGCGGACGCACCTACCCCGCCCGGCGCCGTACCCAGAACCTGGTCGGCGGGGCCTCGCCGATCCAGGCCCGGAGCTTCTGCATGGGCTACGTGACCCTGGAGCCCCGGGGCGGCCAGGTGCCCTGGCACAATCAGGAGCAGGAAGAGGTGTACCTCGTCCTCGCGGGCACCGGGGAGGCCTGCCTCGGGGAGGAGCGCAAGACCCTCACGGCGGGGCAGGCCGCCTACATCCCGCCACAAGTGTTCCACCAGCTGACCAACACCGGGGAGGAGCCCCTGGTCATGATCTACGTGTACGGTCCCGCGGGCGAGGTGGCGCACTGGCGCCAGGAGCTGGACGGCAGCCTGCCGCGCGCCGGTAGCACTGCGCCCCCGCTGCCGGCCGGGGCGCGGCCGCAGCACACGGGGGGCTGACATGGCCACCCAGAGGATCGGCATCATCCTGAACGGGGTCACGGGGCGCATGGGCCTGAACCAGCACCTGCTGCGCTCCATCATGCCCATCATCCGGCAGGGGGGAGTGAAGGCCGGCCCCGACACGTTCCTCCTGCCCGATCCGCTGCTGGTCGGGCGCAGCGCCGCCAAGCTGGAAGAGGCGGCCCGGGCGGCGGGTGTCACCCGCTGGACCACCGACCTGGATTCCGCGCTCTCGGACCCGCGGATGAGCGTGTACTTCGACGCCCAGACCACCTTGCAGCGGGCCGCGGCCGTCACGAAGGCGATCGCCGCGGGCAAGCACGTGTACTGCGAGAAGCCGACCGCGACAGGCAGCCGCGAGGCCCTGGCTCTCTATGAGTTGGCCAGGAAGAAGGGGGTCAGGCACGGGGTGGTGCAGGACAAGCTGTGGCTGCCCGGCCTGCTGAAGCTGGCCGACCTTATCAAGAAGGGCTTCTTCGGCCGCATCCTATCGGTGCGCGGGGAGTTCGGGTACTGGGTGTTCGAAGGCGACCTGATCCCGGCCCAGCGGCCTTCCTGGAACTACCGCAGCGAGGAGGGAGGCGGCATCGTCCTGGACATGTTCTGCCACTGGCGCTACGTGTTGGACAACCTCTTCGGCAAGGTGAAGGCGGTCTCCTGCCTGGCCGCCACGCACCTCCCCGAGCGCCGGGATGAGGCCGGAAAGCCCTATCGCTGCACCGCGGAGGACGCGGCCTACGGCACCCTGGAGCTGGAGGACGGGGTCATCGCGCACATCAACAGCTCCTGGGAGGTGAGGGTCCGGCGGGACGACCTGCTCACGCTGCAGGTGGACGGCACTCTGGGCTCCGCGGTGGCAGGCCTGCGCGACTGCTGGATCCAGCCCTACAACGCCACCCCGCGGCCGGTCTGGAACCCCGACATCCCCAACCCGATCGACTTTTTCTCGACCTGGCAGAAGCTCCCCGAGCAGAGGACCTACGACAACGCGTTCAAGGCCCAATGGGAGCTTTTCCTGCGGCACGTGGCCCTCGACGAGCCCTTCGGCTGGGACCTATTATCGGGGGCCAAGGGCGTCCAGCTGGCGGAAGCCGCCCTGGAGTCCTCGCGGTCGCGCCGCTGGGTCGACATCCCCGACCTGGGCGAGGCCTGACATGACGAAGAGGGTGGCGCTGGTGACCGGGGGGACCCGGGGCATCGGCCTGGCCTCGGCCGAGGCTCTCGCCCGCGAAGGCTGGGACCTGGCGGTCTGCGGGGTGCGCGGGCAGGAGGCGGTCCAACCCGCCTTGCAGAAGCTGCGCGACGCTGGGGCCGCGGTGCTCTACGTTCGAGCCGACATCGGCGAAGACGACGCCCTCGAGCGGCTGGTTTCCGCCGTGCGCGAGCGCTTCGGCCGCCTCGACGCATTGGTGAACAACGCGGGCGTGGCCCCGCGGGAGAGAAAAGACATCCTGGAGGCAACACGGCAGAGCTTCGACCGCCTGATCCGGGTCAACCTGCGCGGGCCCTACTTCCTCACCCAGGCCGTGGCCCGCTACATGCTCGAGCTGAAAGGGGCCGACCCAAGCTTCCGCGGTTGTATCGTGTTCATCACGTCGATTTCCGCCGCGGTCGCCTCGGTCAACCGCGGCGAGTACTGCATCTCCAAGGCGGGCCTGAGCATGGCCAGCCTCTTGTGGGCCACGCGCCTGGCCGGGGATGGCATTGCCGTGTACGAGGTGCGGCCCGGGATCATCAAGACCGACATGACCGCCGGGGTCACCGCCAAGTACGACGCGCTCATCGAGCAGGGCCTGACCCTGCAGCGGCGCTGGGGCACCCCGGAGGACGTGGGCAAAGCGGTGGCCATGCTGGCCCGCGGTGACCTCGCCTACTCCACCGGTCAGGTCATCACGGTGGACGGGGGGCTCACGGTCCACCGGCTGTAGGCTGCTTCAGTTCCCGACCGCGACCCTCTGACCGGTATCCGCCGACCTCGCGCCAGCCTCTATCACCTGGATGCATTTCAGGCCGTCGTGGAAATTGGGCTCCACTTGAGCACCCTGGGCGATGGCCTGGATGAAATCCACCACCCCGTGCACGAACTCGTGCTCGTACCCGATGATGTGCCCCGGCGGCCACCAGTTGGCGATATAGTCGTGTACGCCCTCCGTAGCCAGGATGTTCCGGAAGCCCTGGGCGTAGTCCGGGTCCTCGTTGGAGAAGTACTGCAGCTCGTTCATGCGCTCGAAGTCGAAAGCCAGGGCCCCCTTGCTGCCGTAGATCTCGAAGTAGTTGTAGTTCTTCCGCCCGGTGGCGAAGCGCGTGGCCTCGAAGCTGCCCAGCGCCCCGTTCTCGAACTCCGCGACCATGAACAGGGCGTCCTCCACGGTGACCTTGCCCTTCTCCGTTCCCCGAGCGCCGCCCTTGAAGGTGCCGGCCACCGCCTCGTCGGGCAGGGGACGCTCCTCGATAAAGCGTTTGGACATGGCGCTCACGCTCTTGATGTCCCCGACCAGGTAGCGCGCCAGGTCCACGCTATGCGAGTTCAGGTCCCCGTGGGGTCCCCACCCCGCAGTCTCCTTGCGCAGGTGCCAGGTCAGCGGAAAGTCGGGGTCGATGATCCAACTTTGGAGATAGGCGCCTCGCCAGTGGAAAATCCGGCCGATCCTCCCCTCATCGATCAGGCGCCGGGCCAGACGCACCGCGGGGCAGCGGCGGTAGTTGTGGTTCAGGTAGTGCACGACCCCGGCCTTCTGGACGGCCTCGACCATAGCTCTGGCGTCGGCGACGCTCGTGGCCAGCGGTTTCTCGCAGAAGATGTGCTTGCCGGCTTTAGCCGCCTCCACCGCCACCTCCCGGTGCAGGCTCTGGGGCAGGGAGATATCAACGATGTCCACGTCGCTCCTGTGCACCAGGGCTTTCCAGTCCGTTTCGGTGTGCTTCCAGCCCCAGCGCTCGGCGAACTCTTTCAGCGGCTTCTCGCTGCGGCCGCAGGCCACCTGCAGAACCGGTTTGCAGGGCAAATCGAAGAACTGCGGCGCCCTGAGCCAGGCGTTGCTGTGGGCTTTGCCCATGAACTTGTAGCCGACGATCCCTACACGCAGCTCTTTCATGTCACTTCCGCTCCACCGCGCGGGCGATGCGCTTCAGCTCCTTGATGCTGCGCGCCACGGCCTTGTCCTCGTCGGCCTTGAAGTCCGGGTGCAGGAAATCGATTTCCACCGCCATGAAGCCCTCGAAGCCGTTGTCTTCCAGCAGCTGGCCGATCTTCTGGTTGTCCACGATGCCGCCGTCCCCCACGGGAGTGCAGGAGAAGAAGAACCACTCGTTGACCGGCACCCCTTTCTGGATGCGCAGGTCCTTGATGTGGGTGGCGAACACGTGCTTCACGAGCTTTTCCATGGCCTTGACGGGATCGTCGAGCACGCGCACGAAGTTGCCCGTGTCAAAGTTGATGCCCATATTGGGAGAGCCGACGTTGCTTAATATCCGCAGGATCTCGTCGGAGTTGAAGTCGATGTGGTTCTCCACCGCCATCATGATGCCCCGCTTCTCCACCTCCTTGGCGGCGGTCGAAAACATCCGGGACAGGCGCTCGATCTGCGCCTCATGGGACTCGAAGCGGAACATCAGGCTGGAGCCCACGACGCGCATCACCTTGGCGCCGATGGCCTCAGCATACCCGATGGACTTCATCATGTCGTCGAACATCTTTTCGTTCTTGCCGCCCTCCAGGCCGTCGGGGTGACCCCAGGCGAACACGCGGTCCAGCTTGCGCTCGTCCAGCAGGCCCTTGACCTCGGAAAGATAGGACTGGTCGAAGCGATCGATGAAGCAGGACTCCAGCGACACCCCGTCCACGCCCAACTCGCTGGAGCGCCGGATGAAGTCCTCCAGCGTCATACGCTTGGGAGGCTTCACCTGCTGCGGGTACACCTCGCCGAAGAAGCGGTGGTAGCAGTAGCTGTCGATGCCGACTTTCATGAATGCACCTCCTGGGCAATTTTGGCGGGAATCTTCGGGGGATGATACCGCAGGCCGGGACAACCCGCAAGGGTCTTGAGGCTCAGAGCACCTCGTAGCCCAGGTACTTCCGGAACGCCTCGCCGAGCGGCGCCGCCACGTGACCGCGCGTCAGGCTCACGTGGTGGCGAAAGCCGGCGTAGCCGATCGCCTGCAGCAGGCCCTGGAGCCCCTCGATGCGGGCCACCCCCGCGCAACCGAAGAAGTCATCCGCGATGGGGTCGGCGGTGATGTGCCCCTCCCCCAGGTAGGCGCGCACTTTGCCTTCCTCGGTGAGCAGGCTGCCGAAGCTCATCGGCATGGGCGCAATGCGGCCCACGCTGCACCCGAAGGCGCGTCCTTCGCCCAGGGCGCTCTTGAGGATTTCGTGGTCGGTCACCCGGCCTGGAGCGCTCATGAGGCTGGTGGGGACCGGGCCGCAGTGGAACAGGATGCACCGCTGGTCGTCCTCGGCGTAGTTGTTGTTCCAGTCCAGGCAGGTCGCCGCCTCGCCCGCGGCCAGGGACAGCGCCTTCATAGCCACCGCGTTGCCCACGTCCAGCTCGCAGGCCGCCGCCAGGCCGCGGTCGTTCATCTCGGCGAGCAGCACGCAGGGGGAGATCCCGAGCTGCTCCTGCATCTCGACCCAGCAGCGGATCGCCACGGCCCCGAGGCGGTTCTCCTCCACGATCTGGTCGATCACCACCGACAGGCGCACCAGGTTTTGGAAGGCCTCCTCCGGGACCCCGTCCCAGCCGGCGTAGCCCCGCAGGCGCTCGGCCTTTTCCTGGTAACGCGAGGAGTTCTGGCGCAGCCCCTTCAGCCTTGCGAACACCCCAGACAGATCGAAGGTCTCCACCGTGACCCCGTGGCGCTGCAGGGCCAGCTCGTCGATGCGCACGGTCTTGAACGCCGTGGTGCGGGCCCCGATCGCGCCCACGACCAGGCGGCGCAGCCCCTTCACCACCCGGCACAGGCGATCGAAGTAATCCACCTGGGCGGCGAAGCGGGGGCTAGCCGGATGCACCGTATGCGGCGGCAGGACCGTGAAGGCGAGGCCGTACTGGCGGAACACGTCCATGATCGAGAACTTCCCGCAGAAGGCGTCCCGGCGCACGGCCGGACTCATCTTGTCCAGCTCGTCCGGATAGGCCTGGATCAGGATCGGCACCCCGGCGTCCCGGAGGGCCGACACCGCGCCGGTCTCGTCCCCGAAGTTGGGCAGGCACAGGATCACCCCGTCGTACTGCCCCCGGTGCTTCTCCAGAAAACGGGCGTAGACCTCACCCTCGCGGGGGGTCTCCACGGCACCGTGGCGGGTGGCGCCGGCGTCGAGCAGCAAGGTCCTGTGCCCCAGCTTTTCCAGCACATCGGTCAGCTCCCGTCGTGCCGTTTCCTGGTGCGAGGCGGGGAAGAAACCCCGGTTGCCGAAAAACAGGGCGAAGGTGGAGGGCGCTCCGAACCGGTCTGTCGCAGTCATGAGGAGTTCTTTATACCTCAGGCGGGAGGATTTGGCTATGACCGCTTCTCGCGGGACCGCCTCGGCGGTGCAGCGGCCGGGCGCCGTCACTGCGCCGGAATGCGGATGGTGAAGACCGTCCCCCGTTCGAGCGCGGAGCTGACCTCGATGCGCCAGCCGTGCCCCTCGATGATGCTTTTCACGGTCGAGAGGCCCAGCCCGAAGCCCGGCTCCCGCCGGGAGTTGGTGCCGCGGTAGAAGGGGTCGAAGATCCGCCCCAGTTCCTGCGCCGGGATCCCGATCCCCGTGTCGGCGATCGCGACCAGCACCTCCTGCGCCTGCCGCCGGCCGGAGAGGGTGATCCGCCCCCCCTCGGCGGTGTAGCGGATGGCGTTGCCGAGCAGGTTTTCCAGCGCTCGGCTCACCAGGGCCTCGTCGGCAGGGACCTCCAGCTCCTCGCTCAAGTCGAGCTCCGCGCTGAATTCCCGCCGCAGGATCCGGGCGTCCTCGGCGTACCGGCGGGCCAGGTCTGCCAGAAAGGCGCGCAGCCGCAGCGGCCGGAAGGTCATCCGCCACTCCCCGGTCTCCATCTTCACGAATTCGATCAGCTCGGCGATCATGCCCTCCAGCGTTCGCGTCTTGTCCGCGATGATCGCCAGGTACCTCTTCTGCGCCTGCGGGTCGGCCGCGTAGCCGTCCGCCACGGCCTCCACGTAGCCCTGGATCAGGGCCAGGGGGGTCTTCAGGTCGTGGGAGATGCCCATGATGAAGCGGGCCCGGCGGGCATACTCCTCCTTCAGGGCGCGCCGCATGTGCTCGAAAGAGCGGGTGAGCGAGGAGACCTCATCGCTGCCGCGGGCCACCAGCTCGAAATCCAGATTGCCCTCCGCGATCCGGCGGGTGGCGCCCTCCAGCTTGAGGATGGCCAGGTTGAAGCGCCGCACGATGAAGAAGGAGGCGAGGGAAGAGAACACGAGCAGGGCCAGGGAGATGTAGACCGCGATTTCCACGTTGCGGCGCCGAAACCACAGGGGCGCTGCGGGGGGCCGCGGCATCCGCAGCAGGAGCACCAGCGCGCCCTCCCCGCCCGGCTCCCCGAGGCGCTGCGCCTCCGGCGGGTCCACGTGCAGCAGCGAGGCGCGGGGGTTTTCCCGCAGGAAACGCAGGATCTCCCCCTGGTCCGCGGGCTGCCCGGGCATGAATTGTGGGACAGTGGAGTGCAGGATGGTGTTGTCCGGTCCGAACACCACGACGTCCGAGCCCGGGGGTCGGCGGCGGGCGAGCTCCGCGGGGCTGTGGACCTCCCGGCCGGACAGGCTCTCCACCCGCACGCCGCGCACCACCAGGAAGTACTGCAGCAGCAGGACCGACGCGGTGACCAGGAAGGGCACGAAGATGATCCCCGCCACCAGCAGAATGAACTGCGTGCGCAACTTCATCCGCGGGCTTCCTCGGCGTTGAACCGGTAGCCCAGCCGGGGAACCGTCTCGATGAAACGGGGCGTGGCCGGGTCGGCCTCGATCTTGCGGCGCAGCCGCTGCACGTATACCGCCACGGCCGACAGGTCGCCGTAGGCGTTCTTCCAGACCTCCGCGTAGATCGCCTGCGGCGAGAGCAACTTGCCGGGGTTGCGGGCGAAGCAGGCCAGGACCTCGAACTCTTTGGCGGACAGGGGCACCTTTTGCCCTCCGCGCTTCAGCAGGTAGCCTTCCAGGTCCAGGGTGAACTCCCCGAAGCGGAGGCACCCGTCGGCGGCGGGCTTGAGACCGGCCGCCCGCCGCAGCAGGGCGCGGACCCGGGCGACCAGCACCTTGGGGGAGAACGGCTTGGTGATGAACTCGTCGGCCCCAATACCGAGCCCCAGGACCAGGTCCTCGTCCGCGTCGCGGGCCGACACGATCATGACCGGCACGCTGCTGGTCGGGCGCAGGCGCTGCAGGAACTCGAAACCGTCCATTCCCGGCAGGTTGATGTCCAGCACGACGAGGTCAAAGCTGCGGGCGGCGAGCAGCACAAGCCCTTCCTCGGCCGTGACGCAGAGGTGGGTGTCCATGCCCTCCTTCTCGAGGTACAGCCGGATGAGCTCCCCCATTTCCTGCACGTCCTCGATGATGAGGACCCTGGCTTTCATCCCCTTGCGAGCTCCTTCTTCCGCTCCTCCAGCATTCTAATGAAATTGCCAATCAGGCGCAGCCGGCGCTGCAGCGGATCGCGCTGCTGCCCGCCCTGCTGCCGCTCCTGCATCCGCTGGCGCATATCGGCGGGAAGGTTGGCCAGGAGCTTCTGCCGCTCTTCACGCAGCTTGTCCCGGACCGCCTTCTGGGCGCCGGTGAGCAGGGCTTCGATCTCGGCGGCGAGCTTCTTGCCGGCAGAGGGCGTGGGATAGGGCTGTTCGCGGAGGGCCGCCAGACTGGGCAGCAGCCGCTCGACCTGCTCCGCGGTGAAGTACAGGGCCGGGTCCCTGGGCAGGGCGGGGGCGGGGGCGCCTGGCCTCCCTTGCTGGCCGCCGGGTTGTCCGCGTTGTCCTGCCTGCGCGCCCGACTGCCCACTGCCCCCACCGCCGCGGTCCTGGGGCAGGAACTGGGCAAGCTCGAGGAGCGTGCTGTCCACGGAAAACCCGGGCCGGACCGGGGCTTGAGCGTTCTGAGCCCAGGTCAGGCCGGCGGCGCACAGCAAGACGACCGCCGAGGCGTGGAATGCTCTGCTCATGAATCGCTACCTCCCGTCATTCGAAACGCAGCGCCTGGATCGGATCCATGCGCGCGGCCTTGCGCGCCGGGTAGATTCCGAAGAAGATCCCCACGGCCAGGGAGAAGCCGAGGGCGATCCCCACCGTCCCCCAGGTGATCTCCACCGCCAGGCTGCCCACCTTGCTGATGACGCTGGCCGCCAGCCAGCCCAGCCCCCAGCCGGCCAGGCCGCCGGCCCCGGACAGGATGACCGCCTCGGTCAAAAACTGGACCAGCACGTCCCGCCGGCGCGCACCCAGGGCCTTGCGGATGCCGATTTCCCGAGTCCGCTCGGACACCGAGACCAGCATGATGTTCATGATCCCGATGCCGCCCACCAGCAGGCTGATCCCCGCGATGCTGGCCAGGAGCAGGGTCATCGTGTTCGAGACGCCCTGCATGGTCTGCAGGATGTCCTCCTGGCTCACGACCGTGAAGTCGTCCTCCTCCCCGCTGCCGATCCGGTGCCGCTGGCGCAGGAGGTCGGCGATCTCGCCCCGGGCCTGTTCCATACCCCGCTTGTCGGCCACCGCCACGCTGATGCTGCGCACGTCCTTCTGCCGGCGGAAGCGGGCGAAGGCCGTCGACAGGGGGATGATGGCGGTATCATCCTGGCTGAAGAACCCGCCGCCGCCGCGCTGGGCGAGCACGCCGACGACCTTGAACGAGGTGTTGCCGATCTTCACGGTCCTGCCCAGGGGGTCCTCCTCGCCGAAGAGGTTCGCGACCACGTCGCGGCCCACCACGGCGACGGCGCGCTTGGCGCGCTCGTCGGCCTCGGTGAAGAAGCTGCCCTGCTCCACGGACCAGTTGCGGACCCGCGGGTAGTCGGCCGAGGTCCCGAGCACGCCGGTGCTCCAGTTATTCCTCTGAAATCTCAGCTGCTGCCGGGTCTGCACCTCCGGCGCCACCCCGGCCAGCCCCGCCACCTGCGAGCGGATCGCCTCCGCGTCCTCGGCGGTGAGCGAGGTGACCGATCCGAAGCCCTGCCGCACCCCGCCCTGGCTCGCGCTGCCGGGGATGACGGTCAGCAGGTTGGAGCCCAGGCCCTCGATGCGGCTCTGCACCTGGCCGGCGGCCCCCTGCCCCACCGAGACCATGGCGATCACCGCGCCGACCCCGATCAGGATGCCCAGCGTGGTCAGGAAGGCACGCGTCCGGTTCTGCCACAGCGAACGGGTGGCCGAGCGCACGTTCTCCCACAGCTCCCCGGGGCTTAAGACCCCGCGTCGGCGCTGAGCGTTGCGGTCGCCCGCAGCCCGCAGCTTGGCCGCATCGATGGCGGTGCCGTTCCCCGAACGGGGCTCGCGAATCGGTTCGTCGGCCACGACCCGGCCGTCCTTGAAGCGGATGAGCCGCCGGGCGTAGCGGGCCACGCTCTCCTCGTGGGTCACCATGAGGATCGTGATGCCCGCCCGGTTGAGGCTGGAGAACATATCCATGATCTCATCGCTGGTCCTGCTGTCCAGGTTCCCCGTGGGCTCGTCGGCCAGGATGATGGAGGGGGAGTTCACCAGAGCGCGGGCGATGGCCACCCGCTGCTGTTCGCCCCCGGACAGCTCGTTGGGCCGGTGCCCGCCGCGGTCCGGCAGGCCCACGGCCTCCAGCAGGGCCCGGGAGGGCTCCAGCCGGTGCCGCTCGCCCAGGTAGACCAGCGGCAGCTCGATGTTCCGCAGCGCGCTGGTCCGGGCGAGCAGGTTGAAGCCCTGGAAGACGAACCCGATCTCGCGGCTGCGCACCGCCGCCAGCTGGTCGTCGTCCATGGTGGACACGTCGGTCCCATTGAGGACATAGGTGCCGGCGCTGGGGCGATCCAGGCAGCCGACCAGGTTGAGGAACGTCGATTTGCCGGAACCCGAAGGTCCCATGACGGTCACGAATTCCCCGCGTTCCAGGGTGACGGACACGCCCTTGAGCGCGGGGACCGTCACCTTGCCCAGGGAATAGGTCTTGGCCAGTTCCCGCGTGGCGATGACCGATTGGTTCATGCTAATGCCCCAGCTGGAACATACCGGGCGGGCGGAACCCGGCCTGGCCGCGCTGGGACTGCCCGGAAGACTGGTTGGCTTTGCGGTTCAGAACCGCCACCTCGTCCCCCTCCGCCAGGCCGGCGACGATCTCCGTACGCGAGCCGTCGTTCGCCCCGGTGAGCACCTCCCAGGAGACCAGTTCGCCCCCGTCGACGATCAGCACGTGGGCCGCGCCGTTGGCCGTCTGGACGGCACCGGAGGGCAGGGTGAGCACACCCTGGCGGTCCATAACGTGGATCTCCGCGTCGGCGCTCATGCCCCACAAAAGCCGGCCGTCGCGGTTGGGCACCTCGATGACCGCCTTGAACACCGACACGTTTCCCTGCTGTTCGGCCGTGAGCTCCAGGCCGATCACTTTGCCGGCCAGCTCCTCATCGGGGTAGCCGGCGGCGGTGACCGTGGCCGTCTGCCCAACGGCCACCTGGCCCACGTCGCCCTCGTTGACGTCGGCCTGGAGGCGCATGCGCTCCATGTCCGCCACGCTCATCAGCGCGGTGCTGGAGCCCACCAGGTCGCCGGCGCGCACGAGGATGTTGGTCACCAGCCCGCCCAGGGGGGCGCGGACGGTCGCGGCCTCTAGGATCAGGCGGGCCTTGGCCAGCGCGCTCTCCGCCTCGGCCACGGCCGCCTCCTGGGCGCGCAGAACCTCCACCGCGGTGCCGGCTTGCACCGTCTCGAAGGTCCGCTCGGCCGCCTCCAGCCGCGCGGCGGCGACCGCCACCTGCCGCTCGGCGCTGGCCAGTTGGTTGCGGGAGGCCAGGTTCTTCTCCGCCAAACTCTTCGTGCTCTCGTAGTCCTGCCTGGCGTTTTCCAGGCTGCCGCGGGCTTCCTCCAGGGTGGCCCGCGCCGCGGCCAGCTCCTCGGCCGTCGGGTTGGCTTGCAGGCTGGCCAGCTTGACCTTCTGCGCGTCGTATCCCGCCCGGGCGCTCAGCAGGTCCAGGTCCAGCCCGGAACGGTCGATCTCCGCCAGCACCTGGCCCGGCCGAACTCGCTCCCCCTCGGCCACCAGCACCCGCGCCAGCCGGCGCGTCGGCAAGTTCGGGTCCGGGCGGACGGTGACGTAGGCCTGGGGCTCCAGCTTGCCGGAGGCCGAGACCGTGAGGGTGACGTCGCCGCGGGCCAGCTTGGCGAGCGAGTAGGCCGCTTCGCCGCCGGCCGCCCCCTGCGGGCCCGGGAAGATCTTCCCGCGCAGGGCGTACAGCGCGACTCCGGCCGCGACGGCCACGATCCCCGCGCTGAGCGCGATCCTGGCTCCTTTTTTCATCGTTTTGTCTCCTCACCTGTCGCCGCTTGCAGGCTCAGGATGGCCAGCTGCAGGTCCCAGCGCGCCTGCATTTCGGCTGCGCGGGCGGCGCTGAACTTCACCGACGCGTCGAGCAGGTCCACGGGCGAGGCGGCCCCTGCGGACAGCTTCAAATCGGCGACATCGTAGTTGGCCTGGGCCAGCTCCAGGCTCCGCCGGGCCAGCTCCGCCTTCGCGACCTTGAGCCGCAGCGCGGCCGCCGCATCCCGCACCTCGGCAGTGATGGAAGCGGTCAACTCCTCCGCCTGGATGCGCACGGACTCGTTCGCGAGCTCCGCCTGACGGGCCTGGGCGACCCGCAGGCCGGCATCGTACACGGGGACGCTCACAGACAGGTCGGCGTTCCAGCTCATCCGTCCGTCCCCGTCCGTCCAGTCCTGGAGCCAGCCGACGCCGCCGGATACGGACACGACCGGGGAGCGCTCGGCCCGTTTGGCGACCAGCGCGATCTCGCCGGCCGCGGCAGTCAGGCGCAGCCGGCGCAGGTCCAGACGCTGCTCCAGGGCCCGGGCCGCGGCCGCTGCCGCGTCGATCTTGGGCACCCCGAGCTCCGCCGCCTCCGCCACCGTGTACTCCCGCTCCACCGGCCAGCCGGCGAGCGAGGAAAGCCTGGCCCGGGCGCTGTCCAGCGCGTCCCGCGCCGAGAGCAGTTCCACCTCCGCGCCTGTCAGGTTGACCCGGGCCTGCAGGAGGTCCAGGCTGCTTCCGGCGGCCAGCTCGACCAGAACTTGCACCCTGGCGAGCTCCTCGCGGCGCTGGGCCACGGTGTCGGCCTGCAGCTGCACGGCGCTCTGCGCCGCCAGCACAGCGTAGTAGGCCTGGGTCAGGTCCGCAACGACGGTTCTCCGCGCCTCCTCCTCGGTCAGCCGCGCGGCCTGCAGCGTGAGCTCGGCCTGCCGGAGCGCCGCGCGCCCCCGGCCGCCAGGATACCCGTCCCACAGCGTCTGGCGCGCGGACAGGTTCACGGCGGTGGTATGGACCGGAACAGGGCTTTCCTCCAGAGACTGGGCGGCGGACAGGTCTACGCTGGTAGCCGGGCCGGATGCGGTGAGCCCGGCGCGCAGGGTGTCCAGCGGGTTAGCGGCGCGGCGGGCCGCGGCGGAGCTCCCGGTCAGGGACGATGCGTCGCGGCCTGCGGAGGCGCTGCCGGCGACCGCCGGCGCGGCGCCCGCCCTGGCCTCGGCGTACCGGGCTTCGGCCAGCGCCAGGTCGGCGCGCGCCCGGCGGGCCGCGGCGCCGGAGGCCAGGGCCGCCTCCAGGCAGCCGGCCAGGGTAACCGGGCCCCCTGCCTCCGCCGCAGCCGCCCAGGAGGACGCCAGCAGCGCGGCGCACAGGATGGCGGCCTTGGCCGCGAAGTGAATCGACCCTTTGCTCATACCCCTCAACGCTACTCAAGAGGCCTGTAGTCCGTCCATAGATGGGGTATAAAGAAGAAATAATTTCTTGTTAGCAGGAGACTTCCGCGTGGTCTACGAGCTCTGAGCCCCGGGGGCGACGATCACCTCGACTCCCAGCTCCTCCAGCTGCCGGCGGTCCGCGGCGGTCACCTGCTCGGTCACCACCGCGTCGATCTGGTCCAGCGTGGCGAAGCGGGCGAAGGAGCTCCGCCCGAACTTGCTGGAGTCGCAGAGCAGGAACACGTTCATCGCGATCTGGATCATCAGCTTCTTGGTCTCCGCCTGGCTGATGTCCGGGGTCATCGCCCCCTTCTCCAGCGAAAGGCTGTTGACCCCCATAAAGGCCTTGTCCAGGGTCAGCCCGCAAAGCGTCTCCCGCCAGGTGTCCCCGTAGGATACGGTGCAATGGAAGCGTTTGCGCAGCAGCCCCCCGACGAACACCACGCTCACCGAGTCGAACTCCTCCAGCAGGGTGGCGATGGCCAGGTCGTTGGTGACCACGGTAAGGTCCCGCCGCCGGTCCAGGAGGCGCGCCAGCTCCAGGGTGGTGGTGCCGGTGTCCAGGATGATGCGGTCGCCGTCCTCGATCAGCTCGAGGGCCGCCGCGGCGATCCGGCGCTTGGCCTCCAGGTTCTGCACCCTCTTCTGGCTGGAGTCCAGCTCCTGCCCGGTCTTGCTGCGCACCATGGCCCCGCCATGGGTACGCAGCAGGAGGTTGCCCTGTTCCAGGTCGCGCAGGTCATTGCGGATCGTGGCGCTGGAGACCCGGAAGTGCTCGCAGAGCTCCCCCACCGTGGCCTTGCGGTGAGCCTCGATGTACTCGAGGATCTGCTGCTTGCGTTCCTCGACGAACAGGGCGCCGTCGGTCATGCCTAGCCGCGCACTTTGCGCACGACCTCCATGGCCTTGCGGCAGTTGTCGCGGATCTCGTCCCACTTCTTCGCCGCGATGAGCTCTTTGGTGGCGATCCAGGTGCCGCCCACGCAGAGGACCGCACCGTTCTTGAGGTAATCCTCGAGGTTCCCGAGGCTCACCCCGCCGGTCGGCATGAACTGTACCCCCGTATGCCCGTAGGGCGCGGCCAGGGCCTTGATCATGGCCAGTCCGCCGCTGGCCTCGGCCGGGAAGAACTTCAGGATTTTCGCGCCCAGGGCCAGCGCCTTCTCCACCTCCGAGGGGGTCACCACCCCGGGGATGAAGGGCAGCCCCAGGCGTGCAGCCTCGGCCACGATGTCCGGGTTAGTGCCCGGCGCCACGCCGAAGCGCGCCCCGCTCGCCTTGGCCGCGCGCAGGTTCTCCAGACTGAGCACCGTGCCCGCCCCCAGGATCACGTTGGGACGCTCCTTGCCGATGCGGGCGATGACCTCCCCTCCGGCCGCGGTGCGGAAGGTGATCTCGGCCACGGGCAGCCCGCCCGCGGCCAGGGCGTCGGCCAGAGGTAGTGACGCCTCCACCGACTCGATGGCGATCACGGGGACCACCCCGTACTTTTTCAGCGTCTGCAGCAGCTCGTCTTGCGTCATGTCAGATTACCTCCAATATATTGCGGACCGCGTCCTCGGTTGCCCGCGAGACGCTTTCCTCGGTGAACCCCCCGATGTGCGGGGTGGCGATGACCTTCTCGTGCCCGGCCAGGCGCCAGTCCTTGGGCGGCTCCTGGGCGAACGCGTCGACGGCATACCCGGCGAGCTTGCCTGAGTCCAGGGCCTCCAGGACCGCCTGCTCGTCCACTACTCCTGCCCGGGCGGTGTTCACCAGGTACACGCCCTTTTTCATACGATCGATGGCCATGTGCTCGATCACCGGCTTTTCCCCCGCGGGGCAGTGCAGGCTGATCACATCCGAGCCGGCGTACAGCTCCTCTTGGGTAGCCCAGCGGAAATGGGGAGGGGTGAAAGAAGGGTCGGGGTGACGCTTGAAGGCCATGGTTTTCATGCCCACGCCCGTGGCCATCCCGACCACCAGGCGCCCGATGTTCCCGCAGCCCACCAGCCCCAGGGTGCGGCCCTCCACCTCCAGGCCCTGCCGGCGGTTCCAGGACTGAGACTTCAGCTGCCGGTCGCTCCAGGGGATGGAGCGCAGCAGGGAGAAGATCAGGGCCAGGGTCAGCTCGGCCACCCCGCGGGCGTTGGCCCCGGGGGCCGGGCGCACCTGGATGCCCAGGCGTTGAGCCATTTCTAAGTCGACGTTGTCGATGCCGGCCCCGTTGCGGCTGATCACCTTCAGGCCTTTGGCGGCTTCCAGCACCCTGGCGCTGACCTTCTCCACGCCGGCCAGGTAGCCCACGCAGCCGGGCAGGAGGGCCAGCAGCTCCGCCTCGTCCGGCATCTTGCCGGGCGTGCAGGTGATCACCTGGTGGCCGGCCTTCTTCAGCTGTTCCAGGGCGGGGTGCCCTTCCTTGGTCAGGGACCGCGGCGTGATGAGAATCTTACCCATGCTTCCTGCTCCTTGTCGGTACAAACTCGATCTTCCCGTCACGCTTCAGGATGCGCACCGGGAATCCTTCCTTTTCGATGTCGCCGTAGTTGTGCCCGGCGTTGCCGGGGTACACGTAGAAGGTGACCAGCGGCTCCTCACCGGTGTTCACGGAACGGTGCGCCCAGAAGGAGGGCACGTAGACCACCCGCCCGGGCACGAACTTTTCCCAGACGCACTCCCCCTCGACGGTCTTCATCAGCATGTAGCCCTCGCCGCGCACGCCCATGTAGATCTCCGCCGTGTCGGGCACCGCGTGGTAGTGCCCCTTGGTCATGAAGCACTCCTCCCCCACCGTCCCGGGCAGGGTGGTGCTGAAGCCGAAGCGCAGCTGGCCCGCGGCGTCGGGCACCGGCTGCTCGGCCACCTCGTAGTGCACGGGGTCGCCGGCCGCGATGATGCGCTCCAGGGCCTCCGCGTCCGCGTAGTGCCCGCGCATGCTGGAGGCGCGGCGCACGATCTTGGTGGCCGGGTTGGCCATCAGCCCCTTCGATAAGTCGAGCTCCACGGCGAACGGTTTCATGTACTCCATTTGCCCTCCTTGTCATCCTCCGCCGACCACGGGGAACAGGGCGATCTCGTCCCCGTCCGCGAGCGGCTTGTCCATTCCCTCGGCGTACTGCCCCCAGCCCCTGCCGTTGAGCGTGGCCATGACCAGGGGGTCGGGCAGCTTCAGGGCGCGCGTCAGAGCGAGCCAATCGGCCAGCTCGCGCAGGCGGCTGCCGGCCGCCAGCTCCACGGGCTCCTCGCGCAGGCCCGCGCGGTCACGGAGGGCCGACAGGTAGCGGACCCGCACGGCTATTGCCGCGGCGCCAGCGCCGGCTTGCCGGCCTCCCTGCCGGGCCTCGCCACCGGGCTTCGCCCCGTTCAGGTGATCAGCTCCCTCAACCCGAGGCGTCTCAGGGTGTCCGCGGTGGGCACCCCGTCGGAGTCCCAGCCGCGCACCTGGTAGTACTCGTCCAGCATGGTGGCGTACATTTCCTCGGTCAGGATCCGGCCCTTGGTGGGCCCGTCGGGGAGCTTCTCCTTGGTGAAGCGCTCCGGCAGCAGGTCATCCTGGCGATGCGTGCCTTCGCGATTCAGGATCACCCGCTCCAGGCAGTAAATCCGCTCCCCGATTTCCATCAGCTCGGGCATAAAATCGTAGCCGGTGGCGGCTTTCATGATCTCGCCCTTGGGCTCGTCGCTGAAGCCCACCGCCCCGCGGACCACGGTGCACATGCCCAGGCTGTCCACGTAGGCGCGGTTGTCCTGCAGGCTCTTGACCAGCGGCCCCTTGCCCTTGAGCGCGAAGCGGTCGTACTTGCCGCTCTGCAGCTCGGCCCGGATGGTCCAGCCCCCCACGTTATGGCAGGCGCCCCGGCTGGAGGTGCCGTAGGTCAGGCCGTTGCCGTGGAAGCCCCGCGGGTCGTAGGCGGCGGGGGGCATGCCCTTCACGTCCAGTATGTAGGGGCTCCACTCCGGGTGCACCGCCCGCACCCCGATCATGCCTTCGGCCAGCAGGTCGCCGATGCCCTGGCGCTCGCCGATCAGCTCGATCAGCCCGTGGAGCGCGGCGGGGCTGCCGAAGCGGGCCTCGATGCCGGCCGTGTCCTTGGTGCTGATCAGCCCCCGCTCGAACAGCTCCATGGCCAGGCCCACCGCGCAGCCGGCGGACATGGTGTCCAGGCCCAGCTCGTCGCACAGCTGGTTGGCCTTGATGATGGCCCCGAAGTCGTCGATGCCGCAGTTAGGCCCCAACAGGCCGATGGTCTCGAACTCAGTGCGCGCGCGGGCCCCGGCGTAGGGACCCTCCCGCACGACGCAGGTCTTGCCGCAGGCTACCGTGCAATGGAAGCAGGCGTAGTTCTTCTCGAGGTAGTGGTCGTACATCACGTGCGCGTCGATGCGGGACATGCCCTCGAACCAGGCGGTCTGGAAGTTGCGGGTGGGCATGCAGCCCAGCTCGTTGATCACCTCCAAGTATTGCGGCGTGCCGAACTTGGTGTGATTGGCCCGGGAGGTCTTGAGATCCGCCACGGCCGCCTTCTGGATCTCGGCGGTCTTGGCCGGGTCGGCCAGCGGGATCTTCCCCGAGCCGCTCACCGCGATGCCCTTGAGGCGCTTGGAGCCCATGACCGCCCCGGGGCCTCCCCGGCCGAAGGCCCGGCTGTCCACGTTGATGTAGGACAGGCGCACCAGGCGCTCGCCGGCCGGCCCGATGGACATGGCCCCGACCTTCCCCCCGCCCATGACGGCTTTGAGCTCCTCCAGGGTACGGGTGGAGCTGTACCCCTGCCAGGGCCGGGCGTCGCCGAAGGCGACCTGGCCATCCTTGATCCTCAGGTAGGTCCAGTCGGCGGCCTGCCCTTCGACGATCAGGCCGTCGAATCCGGCCATCTTCAGGCGCGGCCCGAAGTCGCCGCCGCTGTTAGAGCATAGGTAGCGGCGGGTCTCCGGTGAGCGGGTGCTCAACTGGAACTTGGTGGTCGAGGGCAGCGGCAGCCCGGTCAGGGGGCCGGTGAAGAAGAACAGCTTGTTGGCCGCCTCCAGGGGGCCGACCGCAGCCGGGATCTCGTCGTAGTAGTACTTGGCCGCCACGCCCCGGCCGCCGAGCAGCAGCTCGAAGCGCCGCGGGTCGATCGCCTCGGTGCGCACGGTCTTGCTCGTGAGGTTCACTCGCAGCAACTTGCCTAGATATCCTCCGGAATACATGGCCTGCGTCTCCTTTTATGATTGGGTCGAATCTCTCACCGCCCAGCGGTTCAACGTCTCCAGGGCGGTCGTGTATTGCCGCATCCGCCGGCCCACCAGCTCCTGCCGTCCGGTTTCCGGAAACACCGCCTCCCCGGGCTGCACCCAGGTCTTGGCTGCCTGGTCCAGCGAGGAGAACAGACCCGACCCGAAGCCGGCCAGCAGGGCGGCGCCCAGCGGCGCCCCCTCGATGCGCGCGACGGGCGCCACGGGGAGCCCCAGCGTGTCGGCTTTGATCCGGTTCCAGAGGGCACTGCGCCCTCCCCCGCCGGTCACCCGCACCTCGGAGGAGAGGAAGCCAGGGTACAGCTTGCGCAGGATGTCCAGGTACACCCCGTACTCCAAAGCCACTGCCTCGAGCACGGCGCGGTACAGGTGGGCCCGGCCGTGGCTCCAGGCCAGGCCCAGCCAGGCGCCCCGCAGCGCCGGCTGGCTGGGATTGACCCGGCCGCCGAGGTGCGGGATGAACAGGGGGTCGTCCTCCCTCGCCGGCAGGACCTCGGCCAGCCGTTCCAGCTCGTCGAAGGAGACCGCCCCGGTGAGGTCCTTGCGGAACCACTCCATATTCATGCCCCCGCCGTTGATGTAGGCGTAGGGGTGCCACAGCCCCGGAGTGGCGGACTGGCCGCAGGCCAGGGTCCTGTGCTCGAAGTCGGGCTTCATGGCGGTCGTGGTGAAGGCCAGCACTGAGGCGGTCCCCGCCACGTCCACGCAGATCCCCTCGCGGGTCGCTCCGCAGGACAGGAAGCTGGCCGCCGTGTCGCCGCAGCCGGCCAGCACCGGCGTTCCAGCCGTCAGGCCGCACGCGCTCGCGGTGTCCGCAGCAAGGCCGCCGATCTTCGTCTCGGCGGCCACGATCCGCGGCAGCAGGGCCGGATCCAGCCTGAACTGCCGGCACAGTCCCGGATCCCAGCGCCGCTGCGGGTTGTCCGCGAAGCCGCTGAAGTGCAGGTAGGAGGGGTCGATAAAGGCGTCGGACGCCTTCAGGCTGCACAGGCGCATAGCCGCGTAGCCTCCCGGCTGCACGAAGCTGCGAATGATGCGGAACACCTCCGGCCGCTCACGCTGCCACCACAGGATCTTGGGTCCGTGGTTGATGCTGGGCGGGCCGCCGGTCCTGCGCATCACCTCTTCGCCGGCCTCCTTCTCCATCACCTCGATGTAGGGGGCGCAGCGCGCGTCCAGCCAGGAGTCATACGGCGTGACGGCCCGGCCGTCGGCGCCGATGCCGATGATACCGGCCATCTGCCCGTCGATGGCGATCGCCGCCACGCTGCCGGCAGGCGTACCGGAGGACTCGACGCACTTCCTGATCGTACGCTCGACCGATGCCAGCTGGCGCTCCGGGTCCTCCTCCACCACCCCCGGCGCGGGTTTGTGCAGCTCCGAGGCCTCGAAGGCCTCGGCCAGGCAGCGGCCCTCGCGGTCGAACAGCGCCGCCTTGGTTCCCTGGGTACCGATGTCCACGCCGACGAGGCGTTCTGCCTGCACGGCCTACCCCCTACTTCCGCTCAAAGCTCACCGCGTGCTTCAGCCCGCTGCCGCGCATGACCGCCGCGAAGCCCTCCCGGATGGAGTCCACCGGCCAGCGGGCGCTCACCAGGTCGTCGACTTTGAGCAGCCCATCCTCGATGAGCCGCAGCACCGCGCGGTACTGGCTCAGGCTCTGGCGCGTGGTCCCGGAAACGATCAGCTGCCGGTAGTGGATCAGGTTGCTGTCCAGCCCCACCACGGCGCGGTCGGCCGGCAGCCCGCCGAAAAACAGCACCCGGCCGTTCATGGCCGCCACCTTCAGGGCGGTCACCTGCGCCTCGGGCGCGGGGCAGGCGGTGATGACCACGTCGGCGCCGCGGCCGCCGGTCATCGACATGATCCGCTGGGTCACCTCGCCGGCGATCGTGGCGAGCGACGGCTCTAGCGCCCGGCAGGTCTCCAGGCGCTCCTCGCTCAGGTCGTTGAGCACCACCCGCGCGGCGCCGCCCAGGCGGGCCAGCTTGGCGTGCATCAGCCCGATCGGACCGGCGCCGATGATCAGCACCCGGTCGCCGGGGTGAATCGCGCAGCGCTGGAAGGCGTTGTAGACGCAGGAGAGGGGCTCGGCCAGGGCCGCGGCCGTAAACGAAACCTCCGGGCCGATCGGGCAGAGGTTGCCCTGCCGCACCGCCTCGGCCGGGATGCGCACGAACTCGGCGAAACCGCCCGGCAGGTTGATGCCGAAGGCGCGGAAGCCGTTGTCGCAGAGCTGGGTGTTGCCGCTCACGCAGGCGTCGCAGGTGCCGCAGCCCATGTTGGGGGCCACGGCCACGCTCGTGCCTTCCTGCACTCCCCGCACCGCCTTGCCCGCCTTCACGACCACGCCGGCCAGCTCGTGGCCCAGCACCAGCGGCGACTGGGGGCCGACCCCTTTGGCGCCGTTCTTGTACATGCGGATATCCGTGCCGCAGATCGCGGCGGCCTTCACCTGCAGGAGGACCTCTTCGGCGCCGATTTCCGGCACCGGCAGATCCTCGATGCGCAGGTCCTCTTTTCCGTACAGCAGCGCCGCGCGCATGCGGACCTCCTTCTAAAGATGCGGGAGGGTCACCGGCCTGCCCTCCCGGATCGAGCGGTTGCCCGCCTCCACCACCTGCACGGCCATCATTCCGTCGACGCCGCTCACGCGGGGCGGGCAGCGCTCCACGATCGCCCGCACGAAGTCGCGGTCCTCCTCGGCGTACGCTTCCAGGAACAGGTTGCGCCAGCTCTTCACGAACGGCCGCACGATCCCGCCCTGAGCGGTGCAGCTCACGGTGGCGTGCTGCTCCTGGCGGCCGACGAGCAGAATCCCGTGCGTGCCCAGCACCTCGACGCGCGAGTCGTAGCCGTAGCCTACGGCCGCCGCGCCGCCGATGAAGCCCTGCATGCCGTTGCGGAAACGGGCCAGCAGGGACACGTTGTCATAGAAGTCGGGGTACTGGGCCCTCGCCTCCGGGCAGCGGTAGTTGCCGCCGATGGCGTAGACTTCCAGGAAGTCGCTCCCGGTGTACCAGCGCAGAGTGTCGATGTCATGGCTGTTCACCTCGGCCAGCGGTCCGTTGGAGGCCTTCAGGTCGTACATCCAGGGCTGGGGCACGCTGGGCCCGTGGGTCAGGGACTTGACCTGAACCACGGGGCCGATGTCCCCCCGGTCGATGGCCTCGCGGGCGGCCTGGAAGCCGGCGTCGAAACGCCGCATGAAGCCGATCTGCAGCACGACCCTGGCCTCCGCGACGGCGCGGTTCATGGCCTGGCACTCCTCCACGGTCATGGCCATGGGCTTCTCGCACAGGATGTGCTTCCCGGCCTGGGCCGCGGCCACCACGATGTCGCGATGGAACTTGGTCGGCGTGACCACCACCACGGCGTTGACGGCCTTGTCCTCGAGAGCCTGGCGGTAGTCGGCGTAGAGTCGCTCCACCCCCAGCTCGCGTCCGGCGGCGGCCAGCGCCTCCGGCTGCGGGTCGACCAGCGCCGCCAGGCGGGCCCCCGGCACGGCCCGGGCGAAGTTGCGGGCATGGATCAGGCCGGCGCGGCCGCTCCCGATCACACAGATTCCGATGATATTGTCTGACATCCGCGGCAGTATCCCCAATCCCTAGGCCTTTGTCAATAGGAAATAATAAAATATGCTAAAATACGATAACACCCAGGAGCAACCGCGAAACCATTTCCATGGTATTCCGGCGAAATCGACATAGGTAGGCCCTCACGAGCTTTCCCTGTCACACCACCGTGCGTACGGGTCCGTACACGGCGGTTCAGTAGAAAATAGCGTCAACTGACAAGCGCCGGCAGGCCGAGGGAGTCGAAGAAA
>Ga0315273_10000205_pt1 | contig 56006 bp, 45 predicted proteins | sample YL17G02_0_MG_FD_205753 | JGI IMG/M metagenome (GOLD analysis project Ga0315273, IMG submission 205753) | Sediment microbial communities from Yellowstone Lake, YNP, Wyoming, USA - YL17G02_0 | ecosystem: Environmental > Aquatic > Freshwater > Lake > Sediment | place: USA: Wyoming | collected... | reverse complement strand
CGTTCGATTAGGTTCATGTCACCTCCGGGTTATGGTGCAGGGAATATACTGCCTTAAAGGTTCTGTTGCCATCCCCTCCGGCGTTGATTTTTCGTATTGTAATAGCTCGGTAGAAATGTCACCTTTACAGCTCGATAGAAATGTCACCAGTTCGCTCGTTGTGCACGCCTTTCGATGTCGATTCACAGCAGTGGTAATGGTGATTAGGCAGGACTTGAGGGATGATCTGACGCGGGCAATGGCGCTATGGCACTGGATCGTCGATCAGCTCAAGTAGTGTTCTAAGGTACTCCCTTAGGAGATGTATGGCCCTCCGGCGATTTGAGCGCTACAGGCTTTACGGAATCCACTCCTTGTGCGACCGTTGTAATGGTGGTTATGTAACCGAACCTCCCCCGGGCAATCTGATGTGCGTGTCATAGAGGTCCAAAACGCTTGGAGGCCTGAGAACGCTGGCCGAACCTCCAGAGCCCAAGGCACTGTTCGGCGAAAACGCCTCTCCCCCTACGAGGGAGAGGTGACATATCTATCGAGCTCTAGGTGGTGACATTTCTATCGAGCTACAACACGTTGATTTTTCGTATTGTTGATTTTTCGTATTTGTTTCCTACCTTACGAAGGTGACGATGCGCCCATCCATGGATCGGCGCCATCGGCTGTCATGTCATTTTCTCCGCACGCGGCGTTCATTGCTGCCATCCTATATGCGGACGTCGCTGTCGCCCCGACCTTCGTTCTTTGCGCACAACCACCCTGAGTCCCAACAGTTCGGCCGTATGACATTCAAACCATTTAGCGAGATGAACGGGAGCGACTACGCCGCTCTCGGGTTCAAGTCCGGGCTTGAAATCCATCAGCAGCTTCTCACCTCGAAAAAACTCTTCTGCCGTTGCCCTGCAGGCCGGTACAGTGACTCTTTTAACGCGGAGATCCTGCGCCACATGCGCCCGACCCTCTCGGAGCTCGGAGAGTACGACGGGACGGCACTGATGGAATTCAAGACGAAGAAGGAGATCATCTATCAGATCAACCATGAGACCGTCTGCACCTACGAAATGGACGACACGCCGCCGTTCGAATTGAACGCCGAGGCGCTGGATATCGCTCTGGAGATCGGACTTCTCTACGGGTGCACGATGGTCGATGAGATCCACATCGCGAGGAAGCAATACCTGGACGGGAGCATCCCGACCGGTTTTCAGCGGACGACGATCGTCGGCGTCGACGGCGGGGTCCCATACAAGGGACGGCGGATCGGCATTGTGCAGCTGGGGCTCGAAGAAGACGCGTGCCGCGAAGTGAGCGACGTCGGGCATCGCAGAACCTACCGCACCGACCGGCTGGGGATGCCCTTGATTGAGACGGTCACGGCTCCCGATATGCGGACACCCCAGGAAGTCGCCGAGGTGGCGGACATCCTGCGGAGGCTGGTCAGGAGCACGGGGCTCGTCAGAACCGGGCGCGGGGCCGCCCGCCAGGACGTCAACGTGAGTGTCCCGGGCGGGACACGTATCGAGATCAAAGGGGTCCCGCGCATTCCGGACATCCCCCTTCTGACATACAACGAGGCAATGCGACAGCACAATTTGCTCCGACTGCGCGACGAGCTGAACCGGCGCGGGGTGACGGAGACCACGTTCGAATCAAAGACGGAAGAAGTCTCCAAACTGCTTCGCAAGACCCGCTACCAGCCCCTGCGGAACGCCCTGGAATCAGGACAGATCGTCAACTCGGTCTTGCTGCGCGGTTTCAAAGGACTCCTTCACTGGCAGACGCAGACCGACACATATTTCTCCCGCGAAATCTCCGACCGTGTGCGCGTCGTGGCGTGCCTGACCACGCTTCCCAATATCATCCATTCGGACAGTGCGACCGAAACACTCTCTTCGTCGGAATGGCAGATGGTCAGAAAAGCGACGGGGGCATCGGACGACGACACGACGGTCATCGTGTGGGGGAGCGCGCAGGACGCGCAGACTGGGGCGTCCGAGATCGCCATCAGGGCAAAAGAGGCAACGGCCGGTGTCCCCTCCGAAACCCGGCAGGCACTCCGTGACGGCACCAACGGGTTCGAGCGAATCCTCCCGGGCCCCAACCGCATGTATCCGGACACCGATCTTCCCCCGAGCAGAATCACACAGGAGCACCTCGGGCAGATTGCAAGGAAGATGCCCACTCCGTTCTGGGAGAATGAGCGATGGTACCTCGAACTCTCCGTTCCGAAAGACCTCCTTCCCCCTCTGTGCATTTCTCCCTATGCCGGGATTTTCGAAACAGCCGTCAAAGAGTGGCATATCCCCCCTACTTTGGCGGCCGTCACTCTGATTCAGTACCCCAGGCGCGTTTCGAAGGAAAAGAGGCGCCCGGTGGAGTTTTCAGGGCTTACCATGCGCGAGATCCTCCTGGCGTACAGGGACAAAGTGCTTGCCAGAGAGGGCATCCTCCCCGAGCTCGTGCGGGTAGCCTCCGGTTCAGAGTTCTCCCGTCAGGCGCTGCCGGGCCCTCTCCCCGACGGGGAGTTGTCCACCCTTATCGACAAGGAAGAAGGGGAGGTGTCCGGCATGAAGCTGCATAACCCTGAAAAGCGGAAGGCGGTGCTGATGGGGCGTATCATGGAGAAGGTACGTGGAAGAGTGGAGGGAGGAGAAATCGCCCGGCGGCTGAACCGGGCTCAGGAGAAGGATCGCCCATGACATTGAACGACAGCTACAGAGGGTACCGGGGCGAAGCGCTCGAAACGCTGAAATCCTTTGACGCCCAGGTCTGGAGTGATGCGGAGGTTCACACCGACAGGGGAACGTTCGCAGGCATCATTCTGCCCCGGTCCGAGACGGCCGACCCGTACCATATCGTGATGAAACTCCGGAGCGGCTACAACATAGGCATCGCCGCAGGAAACGTTCGGACCATTGCCGTCCACGGGCGGAAGGAGGCGCACTACAAGATTCCCGAGAAGGCGTTTCCCTACGATCCGAAAAAGCCGCGCGTCAAGCTCTTCGGAACGGGGGGGACGATCGCCAGCCGTCTGGACTACCGGACCGGCGCTGTGATTCCCGCCTTTTCACCCGGAGAATTGTACGGCTCGGTCCCGGAGCTTGCCGATATCTGCAACCTCGAGACTGAGAAGCTTTATGGCGTCTTCAGTGAGAACATGGGGCCCGAGCAGTGGGTCGGGACCGCGCAGGCGATAGCGGGGGAGATCGAGAAAGGAGTACATGGGATCGTCATCGGGCACGGGACCGATACGATGCATCATACGGCCGCGATTCTCTCATTCATGGTCCAGAATTCCCCGGTGCCCATCGTCATGGTGGGCTCCCAGCGATCCAGCGACCGACCCTCGTCCGACGCGGCTCTCAATCTGATGCACAGCGTGAAAACCGCCGCCGAGAGCGATATCGCGGAGGTGATGGTGTGCATGTTCGGTCCCACCTCCGATGTCTACGGGCTTCTCCACCGGGGGACCCGGGTCCGGAAAATGCATTCGAGCTACCGTTCCACGTTCCGCACCATCGGGGACATCCCCCTGGCCATGGTGAGCCGCGAGTCGATCCACACCCTGCGCCCGGACTACGCACGGAGAAGAGACGACAGGAACGTGTCGCTCAATACCGCGTTCGAGGAAAAGGTCAGCATCGTGTACTACTATCCGAACATGAAGCCGGACATCATCGATTCCCTGATCGACAACAACTACCGCGGGATCGTGATTGCGGGGACCGGACTCGGCCATGTTAACAAGCCCCTCTACCCCTCGCTGAAACGGGCCCACGAAAAGAACATTGCGGTTTACATGACCGTCCAGACCCTGTGGGGATATGTCCAGATGTACGTCTACGACACGGGGAGGGATATGATGGAGCTCGGCGTCATCCCGGGGGCCAACATGCTCCCGGAAGTCGCTTACATGAAACTGGGGTGGGCGCTCGGCCAGACGCAGGACACAGCCCGGGTCCGGGATATCATGATGACCTCCGTGGCCGGTGAGATCACGGAGCGGGAGCCGAGCAACGGGTATCTCATTTTCCAGGGGGGGGTTCCGGAGGTGGAGGAGTTCATCTCCCGCTACCGCCGATGAGCATCGGGACGCGCAAAATTTTCTCTTGATGCCTGCGACGCTCCTTCGGGGGGGGGGGCGATCGATCAAGAAGAAGAGCTAGAATGAGTACGCAAGTCCGATCATCATCGTCGGCTGGAGCTTCGGCGTATTGATGACCGCCGCTGCGTCGGTGTAGATGAAATTCTCTTTCGGGTTGACGTTCTGGTCGTCGGGGCTGTAGGTCGTGTCGTGACCGTGGAGAGGCCCTTTGAAGTAGTAGTCGAACCCCGCCGACAGCATCAGATCCACCCGGTAGCTTATCGCAAAAAGTCCCTTCCCCCCGAATCCGAGCCCCCACTGCGTGCTGGTGACATCGAACTCCTCGTTGGCGCCGACATAGTGAAAGGATCCGGTGAACAGAGAGAGACGCGGTCCCGCAAAAAGGAATACCCCCTTCGGACCTGATACCCGGAGGTTGTAGAGGAAGTCCATCCGGAAATCCCAGGTGAGCCCGCTCTTTTCCGGAGTCCCGTTCGTCGCGTCTGCGATGAAGATTCTACGGGCAGGGAACGGATCTCCGGGGTCGATTCTTGAATAGGTCAATCCAAATTCGAGACCCAGGGGAAATCCCTGTGCGAAACTCGACATTCCCGCACTCCCGCAAACGCTTATTCCCCCCTTGTACCCGGCGGAAAGGCCCGTGAAGAAATCCGCCCCGTGAGCGGCCCCTGCAAACAGGATCAGCGCGAGAAACACGTTGCGCGAAACACCTGCCTTGTCCGACATATTGCCTCCTGAGAGGATGGAACAGAAGATTGCCTCACTTGTTCATACCAGGGTCTTCCCCTTCTTCATTATAGTAAAATACTGCGGCTAAGTCAAGTCTTGCGATATCCAGGAGCCGGGATGCCAACGGGATGAATCAGTGTGGTCCAAGGGGGGAGGGGCCCCTCCGGGCGTGCCCAGATCGGCCAAACATCACATGGTGGGCGCCAGAACGTCCTTGCCTTTCCTTGCGAGGACGCTATCGGGGAGGGAACGCACGATTTCGGTCTGGAGGGCATCCAGGAGCTTCTGCTTCGCACTGGTGCGTTGTGAGACAAGGCTTACTTCCCTCGCTGGAACGGGGGATTTGAAGCGTCGCACCATCTTCATTTGTCTCGCCGGAAGGCCCCTCAAAGCAAGTTCGGGTATGATGGTCAGACCATGTCGTGTCTCGACCATTCTCTTGAGTGTTTCAATGCTCCCCGCCTCGTACTGGAAATTGTCCCCTGATCGGATCTTCTTCTTCAATTCACACAGACGCATGATCTGTGAACGCACGCAATGACCTTCCTCAAGAAGCCACAGATGACGGGTATCGATGTCATCGGCAAGAAAATACCGTTTCTTGTACCCCGGTTCATCAGGTGAGATGAAGACGACGAACTCTTCGCAAAACAGCTGCCGCGCGGTGATCCCCGGATCCTCCAGGGGAGTGGCGAGAATACCGGCGTCCAGCGTGTTCCGCTTGAGGCGTTCGACGATCAAGTCGGTGGTCAATTCTGTCACAATCAGCCGGATGCGCGGATAACGGAAAAAAAATCCGTCGAGAAACAAGGGAAGCAAATACGGCGCGAGCGTCGGGAGAATGGCCAGTGTGAGCACCCCTTCCAGCGTTCCCTTCTGATCGCGAACGATCTCGCGGAGGCGGTCGGCCTCCTGAAGAATGACGCGGGCCTGCGCCGTGATCTGTGCTCCTTCGTTTGTCGGGACGACGGGGACCCGGCTCCGGTCGAACAGGCGCACGCCGAGTTCGTCCTCAAGCTTTCGAATCTGCATGCTCAGCGTGGGTTGAGTGACAAAACATGACTTCGCGGCTGTCGCGAAGTGCCGCCACGTGTCGATGGCGACGACATACTCCAGCTGTGTCATGGTCATGGGGCATCCTCCTGGTGTCCGGTTCCTGCTCAGTCTTATTATAAGAAATATCTATGAGATCATCAACATTATTGATTGGACTTATCAACGAAATTCTCCGAGACTATCCCCAGGTCCTCCTCTGATCTGCCACTCCACCCACCATTCGTGAGGCACGCATGGCAACGAAGAAACGCACGCTGACGACCGCATCAGGAACACCGTACACCGAGCACGAGAATACCCTGACGGCGGGGCCGCGCGGTCCTGTTCTCCTTCAGGACTTCATCCTTCATGAAAAGATGGCCCATTTCAACCGGGAGCGAATCCCGGAACGGGTCGTGCACGCAAAGGGGTCCGGCGCGTACGGAACGTTTACGGTGACCCATGACATTTCGAAGTACACGCGCACAAAGCTGTTCGACCGCATAGGCAAGAAGACCCGTGTCTTCGTCCGTTTCTCGACGGTGGGGGGTGAAAAGGGGAGCGCGGACACTGAACGCGATCCGCGGGGTTTCGCCGTCAAGTTCTACACCGAAGAGGGGAATTGGGATCTCGTGGGGAACAACACCCCCGTCTTCTTCATCAAGGATCCCAAAAAGTTCGACGATTTCATTCACACGCAAAAAAGAGACCCTCGGACGAATACCAAGAACCCGACGATGATGTGGGACTACTGGTCCCTGAACCCTGAAAGCCTGCACCAGGTGATCATTCTGATGAGCGACCGTGGCACGCCGTTCAGCTATCGCCATATGAACGGGTACGGGAGCCATACCTTTTCACTGATCAACAAGAACAATGAACGGGTATGGGTGAAGTTCCACTTCAAAACGGTGCAAGGCATCAAGAACTTCACCAACGAGGAGGCGCTCGCAATGCGCGGCAAGGATCCTGACTGGGCGCAACGCGACCTGGCCGGGGCGATTGACCGCCGCGACTACCCGCAGTGGAATGTGAAAATTCAGGTGATGACCGACGCGCAGGCGAAGCAATTTCGCTGGAATCCATTCGACCTGACCAAGATCTGGTCTCACAAGGAGTTTCCGCTCATCGATGTCGGTGTCATGGAGCTGAATGAGTTGCCGGCCAACTACTTCGCCGATGTGGAACAGTCCGCTTTCGCTCCGGCGCATGTGGTGGATGGGGTGAGCTACTCTCCGGATAAGATGCTCCAGGGGAGACTCCTCTCGTATCCCGACGCCCACCGCTACCGGCTGGGTGCAAACTACGAGCAGATTCCCGTGAACAAATGTCCCTACGTGGTAACAAACTACGAGCGCGACGGCGCGATGCGCGTTGACGGCAACGGAGGAAGCGATCCAAACTACCGGCCGAACAGCTTCGATGATGTCGTGATCGACGCGGGTGCCAAGGAGCTGCCGGTGACGCTCGACGCCTCTGTTGCCGATTGGTATGACCGCAACGCACCCGGCGAGGATGACCACTATACGCAGCCCGGCCTTCTTATCCGCCAGGTGATGTCCGACGGAGACCGCAAAAACCTCATCCACAATATTGTTGAGGCGATGAAGGGAGTGGAAGGAAGTAAGAAAGAGGAGATCATCAAGCGTCAGCTCTCCCATTTCTTCCGGGCAGACTCGGTTGTCGGCGAGGCGGTCGCGAGGGGATTGGGCTTGGAGGGGAAGATGCTTGTGCCTGTTTCATAAATCTCCACGTGGCGCAAGGCCACGCGGGGGGGGAGGCAATGCCCCGGAGGAGGTGGCGGGGAGCCACCTCTTCGTTTCTTTTTGTGACTACCTCAGTACTATCAGTTCGCGGGTCTCCACGAACGTACCCGCCTTCATTTGATAGAAGTAGACGCCGGACGCCAGGTGGTTCGCGTCGAACGTTACTTCGTGCATCCCCGCCACCTGAACACCCTTCACCAGCTGTGCAACCTCCTGACCGAGCGCGTTATAGACCTTCAGCGACACTGCGGAACTTGCAGGAACTCCATAACGGATCGTCGTCGACGGGTTAAAAGGGTTTGGATAGTTCTGGTCCAGCCGGAAAGCATGCGGCAGTTCGTCCCGTTCCTCCAGCGACAACGTGCCTGTGATGGAGAACGCCATCCGTTTTTCGTAGTGCGTGGTCCCGAGCCCGAACCGTGAATCGATCAGCACCAGAGGCTGAAATATCCCCGTCTTGCCGACCTGAGTGGGGAATACCGTGAAGGTCACCAGCTGGGAATCGCCGGCCGAGAGTGAGAAACCGGCGGGTCCCGCCTGGATCGACGAATGCTGGGTCACCTGCTTGTAATCAAGGGAGACGTAGACGGAGTCGGCTCCTGTCCCGACATTGCGGACATAAAAGGTGGTGTCCCGGCGAAGGGTGTTGATGTTGATCGTCCCGAAACTGAAACCCGTCGTGTTCACCTGAAGCAGCGCGACGGGATTCGAGTTGCCGAGTATCGGCAATTTCACCGGATGCGGCGCGGAGGGATCATTGTGGAAGACCAGCAGCGAGTCCTGGAGAAGGGTGTTCGTCACGGGCGACCAGGCGAGCTTCAGCGTATCGGAGAGTGTGGGACCCAGAGACAGATGCGATGCCGACGTGATCGCTATGGTCCCGCCAGGGTTGGACTGTACGCTGACGCTGTCGACGGAGAGGCGGCCCGCCCCGCCGTTCTTGACCACGAGCGCGAAGCTCCTCGGATTCCCCGAAAGCGTGTAGCCGAAATCCACGTTCGGGACCTGGAAGAGAATCTCCGGCTCGGAGAATTCCCCCCCCCGCGCGGCGCCGGGGCCGCCGTAAGCCCCCATGTCACTCCGAACCCCGCCTCGCGAGGGCCACAGGGCGTTCCCGGGGTTTCCCGAGTCCAGAGGATCGTTCCTCGATACGTCAGGATCCCCCGCGTCCACGCAGGGGGAGGCGGGAGTGAGAATGAAAGCGCTGTCGGAGAAGGCCGGCTGCTGGTCGATGTTTCCCGTCCCGCTCCAGCCCCCCTGAATGTCGCTGTACCCCACCGTCACCGAGGCCGACGGAAGCCTGAGGCCGATCTGTGACCCCGTGGACTGTGTGTTGTCCCAGATGATGTTGTTCCAGAGAACCACCGACGTGCTCCACACCAGCACGCCGCCGGCGTCAAGGGCCGAGACGTTGCCGATGATCGTGTTGTTCTCCACGACCTTTGCGAAGGGTCCATTCTGGTTGCACCAGATCCCCGACCCGCCATAATCCTCTCCCCCCTTGTTCGCAAAGATGATGTTGTTCCTGATCGTCGCACCGGTGTAGTTCAAAACAATTCCGGCACCGTACCGGCCGCTGTTATAGGCGATGACGTTGTTGAGTATCCGGGGATTGCCCCCGTCTGATCGGATGGCCCCGCCTCCCGCGCTGACCACTCCCGTGAGACTTGTCGCGGTATTGTGCACGATGCGGTTGAACCGGATCGTCGGCGAGGAGTTTTCAGTGAGAACTCCGCCTCCTTCGCGGTAGAGGCCGCCGATATGTTTGTCCAGCCACCTCGTCCCCGTCCCTCCCGTCAGGGTGAACCCATGAAGCACCGCCGTCGAGTCTTCTCCCGATGCGATGACGACGCAACTCGAGGTATCCGGGGAGACCGGGGTGCTGCCGTCGATGACGGTGGCGGAAATATAGCTCCCCTCGCCGCTAAGAAGCGCCATGCTTGCGACGACAATGTTCTTCCCCCGGAAATTGATGTTCTCATGATAGGTCCCGGGGGAGACAACAACAGTGTCTCCGGCGGACGACGCATTTATCGCCCCCTGAATGGTGCCGAAATCCGCAGGCACGTGCCTCGTCACGGCATGCGACGACGCGGCGACGAACGCAACCAGAAGAAAGGACAACAGGATACGTACCGTCCTCATACCAACCTCCCTGGTGAAAGAAACGATTGCGAAGAATACGCCCTTGAGATAAGGTACGGCGGAATACTCCGCTCGGCCACGATTAGTCGACGGAGTGGAGGGAGCAACGGTGAGCCGCGGGCCGGAAAGGCGGAGTGGTGGACGATCAGAACGGCTGCTTGATGCGCCCGAGCGCCTGATCCCTGTAGCTCCTGCTCAGGGTCAGTTTCTGACCGTCCCGGAGGAGAAGAGCATACTCACCGTGGAAGAGCGGCTGCATTTCCCTGATCCGGTCGATGTTCACGATATAGGACCGGTGGATCCGCACGAATCTCCCCGGGTGAAGCTGTTCCTCGAGACTGTTCATCCTGTCCTTGATCAGGTGTTTCTTGCCCTGAACGTGGAGGCCGATATAATCGCCTTCGGCCCCGATCCAATCGATCTCGTCGGCTTTCAGTATCAGCAACCGGCCGGATGACTTCACTAGAAATCGTTCGACCGGTTTCCGGTCTTTTGAAATGTCTGCAACGAGTCCCGCCAGCCTTTCCGGAAAATCGTCGCTCCCTTTCCCCCTCCTGTCATGAAGGAGGCGCCGGGCACGGTCAAGCGCCTCCCCCAGGCGGACGGGGTTCACCGGTTTGAGCAGGTAGTCCAGCGCACGCACCTCGAAGGCGCGGACGGCGTATTCGTCGAAGGCGGTGACGAAGATGACGACGGGCGAAGAAGCGGGACCGACGGCCTTCAGAACCTCAAATCCGTCAAACTCCGGCATCTGAATGTCAAGGAAGATCAGGTCGGCTTTCTTCTTCCTGATCTCTTCGATCGCCCTGATCCCGTCCTCCGCCTCCCCCACAATGCTGATGTCTTCCTCCCCGCGAAGAAGCTCCCTGAGGCCTTCACGGGCGAGAGGTTCGTCGTCAACGATCAACACCCGGATGGATCCGACGGGCTTGTTTTTTCTGCTTTTCGTGGTCATGCCTAGCGCTTAAAGGGGATCATGATCTCTGCAACCACGCCGCCGTCCGAATGGTTCCTGATTGTGAGCCGGGATCCCTCCCCGTAGAGCTGCCGGAGACGGGCACGCGTGTTGGAGAGTCCCACACCCTCCGTCATCGTGTCCTGTTCTCCTGCCGGGATCTGCGGTCCGTCGTTCCTGACGCTCAGGCATAATGTTCCGTTCCCCCGTTGCGCCCTGATCTCGATGGAAGACTTCCCGCGGCGTCTCGAAACGCCGTGCTTGATCGCATTTTCGACGAGAGGCTGCAATATCATGCCGGGGACGCGGGCCTCCCGGATGTGCGCATCGACCTTCACAGAGACGGAGAGGCGGTCTCCAAATCGCGTTTGTTCGATTTCCAGATAGCGGGTCAGAAACTCCAGCTCCGTCGCCAACGGAACCTCCTGGGATGCTCCCCCTTCCAGAGTGATCCTGAGCAGCTCGCTCAGCCGCGCAACGGTCTTCCGGGCGACCTCGGGATCCTTTCTGATGAGGACCGAGATCGCGTTGAGCGTGTTGAAGAGGAAATGGGGTTGCAACTGCATCCTCAGAGCCTGGAGCTGCGCACGGGAAAGCTGCGTCTCAAGATGCGAGGCGCGGAGTTCGTTCTCCCGGACTATCCTGAAGGAATCGACCGCATGCCCGATCAGGAGAAGAAGCCAGTACAGGAGGATGCCGTAATCGACGTACGTGAGCAGATTGGCGAGCTCCCGTTCCCAGGAAAAAGCCTGGCCATCGATGAGCGTCCGGTACACCCCGAGCGTGAAGGTGAACAGTGTCCGGTGTAAAAGAGATACGGCGGCGCTGAGAAAAAGATGCAGGGCTGCGCGTCTGAAGAGGAGTCCCCGGCCTACCGGAAACCTTCTTGTGAGAAGAAGAACCAGGGGAGTCAGGGCCGCCCAGCACGTACTGTAGATCAGCTCTTCCGGAAGGACCCCCGACCATGTAGGCGTCCGTCCATGGTTGATTTCAACAACATAGTCCTGACAGGCCATGTAGAGCCCGAAGAGGGTCCACGCGCCGGCAAATGTTCTCCAGCGAAGAAAGGGAGGCGGGTCTGATTTCACAACGTGTCAACGCGACGATGGTCGATCATGATGGGAATATAGCGATTTCACGGCCAACCGTCCAGAAGGGAGATCCGGGACGCCGCTGGAATCGATGAAGTGGAGAAATGAGGGGGTAGAACGGATCGACGGAAAGAGATCGGGGGGGGGGGGCTTTCCTGTTGACAAACTCTGAGGGAATGGTTATGTTAAAGGAAGTATGTTAACCGGAATTCTTCATATGACCCCGACGATCCCGGCGACGCCGTCCTCCTACGGCTGAGGTTGGGTCATCGCGTTATGTCCTACGGGAAGGCCGACTTCAGAACACATGAAGCCGGTCTTCGCATTTTGTGGAGGTCGCCATCAAGATCATCAAATTTGGCGGTTCATCGGTCGGTACCCCCGACCGGATCGGCCAGGTCATGGACATCATCGCCCGGACGCACGCCAGGCACCGGAACCTGATCGTGGTCTTCTCCGCCTTGCAGGGGGTCACCGACCAGCTGATCCGGACGAGCCGGCAGGCGGCGCAGGGGGACAGGCATTACGGTTCCGCTCTGAAAACAATTGCAGGACGCCACCGGGCTGTGCTGAGCGCGCTCGTCCCGGCTCATCGCCGCCGGAGCGTCCTTCCGTTTGTGCAGGAGAAACTCGCCGACCTGACCGATGTGCTGCACGGAGTTTTCTATACGCGGGAGCTGACGCCCCGCACGCTCGACCATGTTATGAGTTTCGGCGAACTCCTCTCCACGTTCATCATCGCGGAAGCACTCAAAGCGCGACGCATGCCCTGTACGTTCGTCGACAGCCGCCTCCTGATCAAGACCGATGAGAGCTTCGGCGCAGCGCGGGTAAAATTCGAATTGACCAACCGGACCATCCGGGCCTATGTCAAAAAGCATGCGGGAATGATCGTCGCATGCGGGTTTATCGGCTCCACCACCGACAACGATACGGTGACGCTGGGACGCGGCGGGTCCGATCTCACGGCCTCGATCTTCGGCGCGGCCCTGGGCGCCTCCGAAATCGAGATTTGGACCGACGTGGACGGAGTGATGACGGCCGATCCGAGAAAGGTGAGCAAGGCGTTCTCCATCGCCAAGATGACCTATGAGGAGGCGATGGAGATGTCCCATTTCGGCGCGAGGGTGATACACCCGCCGACGATGCAGCCGGCGCTTGAGAAGGGAATTCCGATCAGAATCAGGAATACGTTCAACCCGGCCTTCTCCGGAACTCTGATCGGGAAACGGGATTCCTCAGGGAGATTCGCGGTCAAGGGCATCTCCTCCGTCGACGAAATCGCGCTGCTGCGCGTGCAGGGAAGCGGCATCGCCGTCCTTGTGGGGGTCGGCCGGAGAATCTTCGGTGCCCTTGCCTCGGGAAACATCAACGCCCTGCTCGTCACGCAGGCCTCCTCGGAGTATTCCGTCTGTCTCGCCGTTCAGCCCGAGAGCGCCCAGAGTGCGCGCCGGCTGATCGAAGAGGAATTCAAATACGAAATCCGCGACAAGCAGGTCGAACCGGTCGTCATCGAAGAGCGCCTCTCTATCGTGGCTATCGTGGGGGAGAACATGCGTAGGACCACGGGAATCGCCGGACGACTCTTCCACGCCCTCGGACGCAACGGCATCAACATCGTGGCGATCGCACAGGGATCGTCCGAGTTGAATATTTCGACGGTCGTGCACAAGGCCGACGAATCGAAGGCCCTCAATGCGCTTCATGACGCGTTTTTTCTCTCGGACACGAAGTCGCTCAACCTGTTCATCGTCGGCACCGGTCTGATCGGCGGGACGCTGCTCGACCAGATCATCCGCCAGCGGGACGTCCTGCGCCGGCGCCAGAATCTCGATGTCCGCGTCCAGGCGGTCGCCAACAGCCGCCGCATGCTCTTTCTGGACGACGGGGGGCCCGGGTTATCGTGGAGGGAGAAACTGGCGTCGCACGGCGTCCCGACGGCCGCAGGGGAGTTCATCCGCAAAATGAAGGAGCTGAATCTCTCGAACAGCGTCTTCGTCGACTGCACCGCCAGTGAAGAGGTGACGAACAGATACGCGGAAATCCTTTCGTCCAGCATTTCGATCGTCACCCCCAACAAGAAAGCGAACTCCGGCGCCTTCGGTCGTTACGCCGAACTGCGCAAGACCTCGCACAAACACAACGTCCGGTTTCTCTACGAGACCAACGTCGGCGCGGGTTTGCCGATCATCAATACGATCAACGACCTCGTCGCCGGCGGGGACAGGATTCTGAAGATCGAAGGAGTGCTCTCGGGAACGCTGAGCTACCTGTTCAACGCGTTCGTGGAGGGGCGGTCGTTCAGCGACGTCCTCCGCGATGCGCGGGAGAGGGGATACACGGAGCCGGACCCGCGCGATGATCTCAACGGCATGGACGTCGGGCGGAAGCTTCTCATTCTCGCGCGCGAGGCGGGACACAGGCTGGAATTCCGGGACATCCGGATCAGGCCGCTTCTGCGTAAATCGCTGCAGGGGGCCGGATCGGTGGCGGCGTTCATGCGGAATCTTCCCCGCGTGGATGCCTCCTTCAAAGCGGAGCGGGACGCCGCCGCAGCCGAGGGAAAGGTGCTTCGTTACATTGCATCCTTCGCGGGAGGGAAGGCGGAGGTGGGTTTGCGCCGCGTTCCAGCTGGCCATCCGGCAGCCTCGCTGACGGGGAGCGATATCATCGTGGCTCTGACGACGGTCAATTGCCGGGAACACCCGGTCGTTATCAAGGGGCCGGGGGCGGGAGCCGACGTCACGGCCACCGGTGTGTTCGCCGATATCATCAGAATCTCCCATCAACTGGACTGATATGAAAAACGCGGTGACCGCCTTTGCCCCGGCATCGGTGTCAAACGTTGCCTGCGGCTTCGACATCATGGGGTTCGCGCTGGAACAGCCGGGAGACCGGGTGACGGTCCGCGCCATAGAGACCCCGGGGGTCAGGATCACGGCGGTGCATCCCGACGGCAATACGATCCCGCGGGATCCGGCGCGGAACACCGCGGGGGCCCCTGTCCTGGCCATGATGCGGGATTACGGCGGAGATCAGGGGGTGGAGATCGAGATCTCGAAGGGACTGCCTGCCGGGGGCGGCATCGGGTCGAGCGCGGCCAGTGCCGTCGCCGCTGCGGTCGCCTGCAACGAGCTCTTGGGCGCGGGCCTTTCCAACGACGAACTGCTGAAGTATGCGATCGAAGGGGAACGGATCGCGAGCGGTGCCGTGCACGTCGACAATCTTGCTCCCTGCCTCTGGGGGGGGTTTGTCCTGGTGCGTGGATATGATCCGATCGATCTCGTCCACTTGCGCGTCCCCGCCGGACTCTGGTGCACGGTGGTATGCCCGGACATCGAGATCAGGACACTGGATGCGCGCAGGATGCTCCCGGCGGCGATTTCTCTCAAGGACGTGATTACCCAGACGGGGAATGCAGCCGGACTGGTTGCCGGATTGCTCGGCTCCGACTACGGTCTGATCAGCCGTTGTCTGCACGATGTCGTGGCCGAACCTGTCAGGGCGCGCCTCATCCCCGGCTTTGCGCTCCTCCAGGCGTCCGCCATCCGTGCCGGCGCTCTGGGGTGCAGCATATCGGGTTCCGGGCCTTCGCTGTTCGCGCTTTCGACATCGCGCGATGCCGCCGGGGAGATCGGCCGCGCCATGGAAGGGGTCCTCGATGACCTTGAGCTCGCGTACAAAACTTACGTGTCCCCTGTCGCGCGCTCAGGCGCCCGTCTCGTCGATTGATCTCCCATGACCCTCTACAGTACGAACGACTCCCGGCACACCGTCTCCTTCGCACAGGCCTTGGACCGCGGCATCGCGCGGGACGGAGGGCTGTACATGCCCTCGGCCTTTTCGGCTTTCACCCCCGGGGAGATCGCCGGCATGAGGGGGAAGCCCCTGCAGGAGATCGCGTTTGAAGTGAGCCGACGTTTCCTCGAGGATGAGATCGCACCCGATGCACTCCGGACCATCATCGGGCAGTCCCTGACGTTTCCGATTCCCCTGCGCCGGCTCGACGAACGGACGCAGGTCCTTGAGCTGTTTCATGGTCCTACGCTGGCATTCAAGGACGTCGGCGCCCGGTTCATGGCACGCATGATGGCATATCTCCACCGGAACGAGGACCGGGAGGTCACGATCCTTGTAGCGACCTCCGGGGACACCGGAAGCGCGGTGGCGCACGGCTTCCATGACGTCGCGGGGACGCGGGTTGTCCTGCTCTATCCGTCGGCGATGGTGAGCACGATCCAGGAACAGCAGATGACGACCCTGGGCGGCAACGTGACCGCGCTTGAGATCGGAGGGACCTTTGATGACTGCCAGCGGCTTGTCAAGCAGGCTTTTGCTGATCCGGAGATCCTGGCGGGCCGGGCCCTTTCTTCCGCCAATTCAATCAATATCGCGAGGCTGATGCCGCAGATGTTTTATTACTTTCACGCATGGGCTCAGCTCGGAGTGGGAACGCGGCCTCCTGTCTTCTCCGTCCCCTGCGGCAATCTCGGGAACCTGACGGCGGGGCTGTTCGGCCATGCGATGGGGCTTCCCGCGCGGCGTTTTCTCGCCGCGACCAACGCCAATAATGTCCTTCCCGAGTACCTGCAGACGGGTGAGTTCCGGCCCCGCCCGTCGGTCCGGACGATCTCGAACGCTATGGACGTGGGGAACCCGGGCAATTTTGTTAGGATGCTGGCGCTTGTTCGCCGCAGCCGGACGACCATGCGGGAGATCGTCCGGGGAGCCTCGTACTCCGATGATCAGACGAGGGAGACCATCCGGGAGGTGTACGGGAGCCACGGGTATCTTCTGGACCCGCATGCCGCCGTCGCCGCGCGGGCCTGGCGGGACGAAGTTGACCGGGGAGGAGAGAAGGGAACGGGCATCATCCTGGCGACCGCGCATCCGGCGAAATTTGCTGATGTCTACGACGACGACCTCGCCCGGCGTATCGTCATGCCGGGTACACTCAAGGCATGCATGGATCTGCCGAAGCGATCGGAAAAACTCTCATCACGGTTCGACGAGTTCAAATCATACCTCCTCCACACCTGAGAGCATCGAAGCCCATGAACCCATTGCAGCGGCGCCTCGCCATCCTCGGCACCGGAAACATCGGTTCCGCGATCGCCCGCGGTCTGGTGAATGCACATCTGTACCGGCCCGCCGACATCACGCTCACCCGCAGGTCCGACCAGGGGCTGGAGGAGTTCAGGGCCCTGGGATGTGACACGGGCACCGACAACGCCGAGGCGGTGCGCAGGTCGGACCTCATCCTTCTCGCCGTCACGCCACAGCAGTTGAACGGACTCCTCGGGGAGATTAGGGGCGTCGTCGAGGCGCGCAAACATACCATTGTGTCGGTTGTGTCGGGAGCAGCCATCGGCGCGATCAGGAAGGAACTGGGAACGGAAGCCCCCATCATCCGCGCGATGCCGAACACGGCGATCGCCATCCGGGAATCCATGACATGCATCGCGGCGGGGGACGCGGATCCCGAGAAGGTGGCGGACGTTCTGAAGATATTCGATGCTCTCGGGAGGACGCTGCATATCGCCGAAGCGCAGATGGTGCCCGCCACGGCGCTCTGCGCGTGCGGGATCGCGTTTTTCCTCCGTGCGATCCGTGCCGCCTCACAGGGGGGAATCGAAATCGGATTCCATGCGGAAGACGCCCTGATCATGGCGGCGCAGACCGCCCGGGGAGCCGCTTCGCTGCTCGCGCAGGCGGGTACGCATCCCGAGAGCGAGGTGGACAAAGTCACGACACCCCAGGGATGCACGATCTCCGGGCTCAACCAGATGGAACATCACGGTTTCAGCTCTGCCCTCATCCGCGGCATTGTTACCTCGGCGGAGAAGGCGGCGGTGCTCTATTCGCCGAAAGGCGCGTGAGGGATCCGCTCAGCGGGCGGGGGCCTGCGCGCCGGAGGCGGCGATTCTCCTGAGGCGCAACGACGCGGTGCGGAAACGCGGGGCGACCGCCCCGAGGAAATAGGAGCGGACGATGTACCACCAGAAGCTCCTCTCGATGAGGACCGGGTCGATGTGATGCGCTATCTCCGCGTGCCCGGCCGGGGTCTCGCTCCAGTGAATTCCCGGGTGCTCGTGATGGATCGTGTGGTAGCCGTTGTTGAAGAGAAGCGTATTCAGCAGCCCGACGAAATTGCGCGAGTGGTTCCAGCGTGACTCCTCGTCGGCATGGACGTGCTGGACGTAGTTGAAGATCAGGACCGCGAACAGCGACACCTGGTTCGGTATGACGATGAAGAGGACCGCCTTCTTCCAGTCGAGGAACAGCGCAACGCCGTAGAACACCGCGATCACGGCATACTGCGATGCCGCCAGCAGGAACTTGCCGCGTTTCGTCGTCCACAAATGCCGGAGATACTCCCTGATCGGCCGTTGCTGGTAGTAGCCGCTGATCGAGGGATAGGAGACCAGCGTCAGGAGGTTGTTCTCCTCGCTGAAGCGGTAGGTGATGGTGTAGTCTCCGGCACGGTTGTTGAACTTGTGATGATTGCTGTTGTGCGTCGGGATCCAGGCAAACGCCGGAAATCCGTAAAAAAGCGTAATCCAGTAGTCGGTCAGGATATTCAGAAACCTGGAGTGCCAGAGGGGGAGATGGTTGTGGTTATGGGCAATCACCGACACGGCTACCGCGAAGAAGAGGCAGGCGATGAAGAGCACAACGTTCAGCGACGGGAGGCTCCACTGGATGAACAGAAGGGCGGTCGTGACGACCATGAAGACAACCGTGCGCCTGTCGGCGCTATAGCGGAGGACTGGAGCCATGACGAGTATCCTTATGTGAATGAACTATCCTTACCAGGGTACGCACTTCTCGCCCTATATACAATCGATCGAAGGGCTTAATTCTCCCGGATTGCTTTTTACGGGGGAACTCTCTACGATGATCCCTGTGCACATTACGGAGACCCGATGTCGAAGGAGTACGACCCCCGGATGCATTCAGCGGAGCACATCCTCAACCAGACCATGGTGCGGATGTTCGGCCGCGGCCGCTCGTTCAGCGCCCACATCGAAAAGAAGAAGTCGAAATGCGATTACCATTTCGAGCGGGACCTCACCGCCGACGAGAGGGTGGAGCTGGAAAGGCGCGTCAACGAGGTCATTGCCTCGGATGTGGCGGTCCGGGAGGAGCATCTGGCAAGGGAGGAAGCGTTGAAGCATTTCAACCTGTCACGCCTCCCCGGCGAGGCGGGAGAGACGATCCGGATCATCAGGATCGGAGACTATGACGCGTGTCCGTGCAGCGGCGAGCACGTGGGTCGCTCGGGGGAAATCGGTGGATTCCGCGTCATTTCGACGGAGTTCGGGGGGGGCGTGTTGCGGATCAGATTTAGACTCTCATCTCAGTAGAAAGGTGCTTATGAAGACTATCGTGATGTCGCTCGTCGCCCTGTTCTTTGCCGTGTCGCTCACCGGGGCGCAGGGGCTCTTCCGCAGGCATTTCACCGGCGAATCGATGCGTGTCGACTGCTATCACACGGGGACGAAGGGGGAAGAGAGATTCAGCCTGGATCAGGTCCTCCGGGAGGGGCCGTGGCCGGGACATCGCGTCAATCTCGTCGATACGCTGAATCTGGGGGAGTACATCGTCAAGGTGTTCGACCGCAGCACGAACGAGCTGATTTACTCCAGGGGCTTTTCGTCGATGTTCAACGAATGGCAATCGACGAACGAGGCGCTTGCCGGGATCTACCGCACTTTTTCGGAAACGGTCCGTCTGCCCTACCCGAAACGGGCCATCCACCTGACCATCGACCGGCGGGACCGCAGGATGGAGTTCCACGAGGTGTTCTCCACCCTGATCGATCCGAATGATCCCCGGCAGGTCGGCAAGGAGAAACGCGTGCCCCTGTTTCCGGTTGCTCCGGTCATGGAGAACGGCGACCCATCCCAAAAGGTGGATATCGTGATTCTCGGGGATGGCTACGCCTCCGGCGATATGGAGAAATTCCGGAAGGACGTCGAGCGTTTCAACGACGCGATGTTCCGTACCCGCCCCTTCAAGGAACGGAAGAAGGACTTCAACGTCTGGCGCATTGATGTGGTCTCGCAGGAGAGCGGGATCGACGTGCCCGACAAGAACGTATGGAAGAACAACACCCTCGGGACAAAGTACAATACATTCGGCTCCGCACGGTACGTCCTCACCGAGGAGAACAAAACGCTCCGCACGATCGCTGCCGCGGCGCCCTATGACTTCATCTGCATCCTTGTCAACGATTCCCGGTACGGGGGAGGAGGGATCTACAATCTGTTCGCGACAACCTACACGAATGAGGTTGTCGCCGGGCAGGAGTGGCAGATGGAGTACGTCTACGTACACGAGTTCGGTCATTCGTTCGCGGGTCTGGCCGACGAGTACTACACGTCGTCCACCGCCTACAACGATTTCTACAGTCCCGGCGTCGAGCCATGGGAGCCGAACGTGACCGCGCTGACAGAGAAGGACAACCTCAAATGGAAATCGTTCCTTACCGCCGGAATCGAAGTCCCCACACCATGGGAGAAGGTGGTGTACGACAGCGTCGAGGCCATTCGCCAGAAGCTCGACCGGCTCGCCCCCGACTACTACAGGAAACGGGAGCCGCTGCAGAAGGCGGGGATGAATATCCTGAAAACCTCAAAATATGCGGGGGACGTCGGTGTCTTTGAAGGAGCCGGCTATGCGACGAAAGGATTATACCGCCCTTCCATTGATTGCCGGATGTTCTCGCTGAGCCTGACGGACTTTGATCCCGTCTGCAGCGCTGCCATCGGGAGAATGATTGATTTCTACGCGGCGCCCGGGGGAGAGTAGTGCAGCGAACGAGGAGGGAGAAAACCGCGGAGAGCGCACACAATGCTGCGGTTCTGTGCGCACTCCGCGGAGACACACTTACTGCTGCGCCGCCGGTTCCTTCTTCCTGCGGAACACGAAATACCAGACGGCCAGGGCGATGACGACGATGACGAGGATATAGAGGATGAGCCTCAGGTCAACCGACTCCTTCGACAGCTCGCTGACCAGTTTGTCGAGGGATGCGTACTCTGCCTTGCCGAGCATACTCTCCTTGCTCAGCGCGTCGCGCCACTCCTTGTCGATCCTTCCCTTCCATATCGTCTCGGTGAAGGGTGTGGGGTCCTGATTGTTCGCCTGGAGCGTCGCGACATAGGTGCGGATGCTTGCCGAGAATGTGGGACCGTCGGTGAACGGCGCCACGCCGGCCCCTGAGGCGGCAAGTTCCTTCTGCAACGCTCCCCAGAATGTCGCGTTCAGCCTCGCATGCCAGTCGCTCACCACCGAATCCACGTGTGCGGCCTGCGTTGCGGCATCCGTGGTGGCGGGCTTCGCTGCCACCTTGCTCGCCGCCGGCGTGCCCCCCGCTTTGCCTGTCCCGGGGGCCGGAACGGGCGCGCTCGTCGAAACAACCGCCGCCATCTGATCCTTCAGTCCCGCCCACCTGTTCTTGAACGTCTGGTACTGGTCGATCAGGTTTCCGTAATCCTTCCCCTGGAGCTGGGTGACCTCGAGGAACTTGACATTGTCGGCGGCAATTTCATAGACCCGGGTCACGACATTGGCCTTTTCCAGTTTCTGCCCGATGGCTTCTTTCTGGACGTCCGCAACCTGGTGGACGTCTTTGCCGTAGGGGAGGAAGATCGAGTCCGCCAGAGAGAAGATCAGCCGGTCCTTTGCCTGCAGGTTGGCCGCGAGCCGCTTCACCGCCTCGCGGAGAGAGGCGATGGATTTCTTGCTCTCCTGCAGTTCGCCGAAGAGCTGGTCACGCTGGGCGGTCAGGGAATCGAGGCGCGATGAGATCGAAGCGAGCCGCGACTCCATTTCGCTGAGCTTCACCCCCTGCGTCTGGATGAGGTAGACCCGGTCGTAGGTGAGAACTTGAAGCGACCTGAGTTTCGCCATGCTCTCGGCGAACGTGGAGGGATACAGCGCCTTGTCCAGGAAAGCCTGATGGGGGGCGAAATCGGAACCCAGCCCGGCGATCTCTTTCGTGAGCGCCTCCAGCTGTTCGGTTGTTGACGCGGAATCGATCCGGGTTGCGATCGTCCTGTAGCGATCCTCAAAATTCTTCTTGACGGTGAAATCCGATAGTTGTGCGCGTCCCGTCAGGACCGCGGTGACGATGAGAAGTGTCGTGAGAATGATTGTTCTCATTTCTTCACCTCGGCGATGGCATCGTTGGTCAGGAGCCGGCGGAATCCCTCACCGTCGACGAGCTCGACGTAGGGAGGACGCTGATTGAAGGCAGGATCCTTCAGTCCGTTCTCGTTGACCGTGATGGCTTGGTTGAGCGACAGGGTGGACGCCCCGGGAGCAAAGACGTACACGTGTGTGAACTTCGGTCCCGTAAGGAAGTAGTACCCTTCGGTGCTCCGCAGAAGCCTCAACCTGGCTCCGCGCAGCGCGGTCGAGTCCTGGAATTCCTCCGCGGCGAGGTTGGCGACGCTCGCCGAGACCGCGTAGCGGACATCCTCGATCATATTGGCGTTATTGACCGTGAGGACGCTTTCCACGGGCCATCCGAAATCCACCCGTTCGAGCTTGAGGCTGGCGCAGGACGCAAGCATGAGCGTCGCTCCGAGAAGCAAAAATGACTTTGCTAGGTGATTCATGGGGGAGGTGAGTCTCCTATGTGTGTGCGTTGTTTCGGGTCTCAAATTCGCTAAAATATAAGGATAAAATAAACCTGACGCAACAAAAGTTCCCGTCAGACATTGATTTCTTTCCCGGATTGACGTATTATGCCCCAGTTGACCGCTTCCGGCAGCGAGAAACCCTCATATCCTCATCATCCCGATGGCAAACAAGCCCAAACCGGCGGTACTGATTGTCGAAGACAGTGTGGACTTTTCAAATCTCCTCAAATTCATCGTTGAGGATGACGGTTTCGAGGGGGTGCAATTCCCCGTGCAGAGCGACGACATAACCGGGTGGGCCAAAAAGCACCAGCCGGTCACGATCCTGATGGACCTTGCGCTCGGAAGGAAGGGGGGGACTGACTTCATCGACCGGCTCAAAGCCGACCCCGAGACCGCCATGATACCCATCGTCATCATCTCAGGGCGCGATCTTCCGTTCAAGGATGTGATGGAATTCCAGGCGCGGGGAGTTCGGTATCTGAGGAAGGGAAGGGTGGAGATGGATGAAATCCGCGAGACGATCAAGGAGGCGGCCTCGGCGATCGGCGGGCCGGTCAGGGGGAAGAAAAAATGAAGGCGTACTGTTCCCCCCTGCTCAGCGGCAAGTACATTCCGAACAAGTACGCCCACAAGGGGGTGCCGGGGGGGCAGAATTTTTCGCCGGCCGTGCAATGGGGGAATGTCCCTCCGGGGACCAAATCCTTCGTCCTCTCGATGATCGACGAGCATCCGGCGGCCCGGAAATGGATCCACTGGTACGTGATCAACATCCCTCACTCCGTCCGTGAGGTCGTCGAGCACGCCTCCGGCAACCGGGACAAGATGCCCCCCGGGGTGCTCGAACTCCGCAATTCCTTTGGCGACACCGGCTACGGTGGCCCGCTTCCTCCCAAGAATTCCGGTCCCCACCAGTACGCTATCACCATCCAGGCCCTGAATATCGAATCGCTCCCGGTCGGCCCCTTTTCGACCGCCGAGGAATGTGCGCAGGAGATGCGTGGGAAGATACTGGCGACGGCGACGGTAACGGGGATCTACCAGAGATAGACAACGCGTCGTACGGTGCGCCCATGCGAGGCATTCACTCCGCGGGTTTCAGAATAATACCCCTGCTCTTTCGGCCGTTGATCTTCGCAACGATCGCCTTCTTGAATTGCAGGTGACGGGTGAACCGCATCTGCTCCGCCGCAGGCTGGTTCCTCAACCAATCCCAATCGATGAACCCGGAGTTGCTGAGAGAGCTTATGGTGAAGTAGCCTATTCTGAATGACGTGATGTTCTGAAAAAAGTGGGATCCCTGCGACGGTGTGACGTTGAAGTCCTTGAATCCTGATTCCACGATGACCGACGCGCCCGCGATCTGATCCCACGTCACGGGAATCCCCAGCCACGGATCAAGACTCCCCCAGCGGCCCACGCCGATGAGGACGTAAGGCCTGTTCGCGGCGACGAGTTTTGCGTTGATGTGACTGACTTCGGCGGCAACCTGAGTGCTGGACGTTCGTTCGAATTGGTGCATGTCAACGACAACGATATCATGGATGTCGTTGATGACGCCGTTACCGAGCACATGCATGCTCTGGCAGATCAGGTCGTCCAGCGCGACTCTTTCGACTTCGAGTTCTTCCATCTCGAGATTGAGGACCAGCGGGCGTATCTGGAGCAGCGCAAACTCCTTCGGTTTACCCGCGGGGGGGTTCATGTTGACGGCGAATTCGATCTCCACCTGCGTCCCCATCCCCCAGGTACCCATGTCAAGAATAAGGTCGAGGATCTCGGCGAGCGGGAAAAGGCCGTGTTTGAGGATCGGCGCGAACGTGACGATCCTTTTTCCGGCGCGTGCCACGCCGTCGTGCACCGACTCGTTTTCGGGGGAGTAGGTCGAGCCGACATAGAAGAGCGTCTGGTCAGCCTCCGCCTTGTCGAGATCATATCGTTCGACAAACTTCTCGGGGGCGCGGACCACGTCGTGCTCCAGCCCTCTGGTCAGATTGAGTGCGAGAAACTCCTGCTGGGCGTTCCGGATGGTTTCCAGCGTTGAGAAGAACTGGAGAAGGTGGCGGGGGTATTTCGGCGAAAAGCGGACGGCATTGCCGCCGTCGACCACCGTCTTGCCAAGGCCGAGAGCCACCAGGACGATGCCATCGGTGGACTTCTGCGGCTGCACCGGGTAGAAATTGTGGGATTTGGCGACGCCGGCAAAGTCCGGGTAGAAACGATCGTTGTGCCGGGACCCGACCACCCTCTGGATGATGACCGCCATCTTTTCCTCCTCCATCCGGTAGGAGGTGGCCTTCATGTAGTCCTTGGCCTTCTTGGAGAACGTCGATGCGTACACCAGCGTGATCGTCAGCTGCAGTTCTTCGAGCCGTACCTCCATGTCGGGATTGTTGTTGGGAATCATGTACGTCTGGTACACGCCCGCAAACGGCTGGTACTGGGAGTCCTCCAACAGGCTGGAAGAGCGGACCGCGAGCGGCTCTCGGACAATCTCAAGAAACTCGCGCAGCGTGATGAGGACGTCCGGCGGGAACCAGTTCGCCTCGGTAAATCCGCGCTGCAGTTCCGTGTCGTCGACCGCTCCGAGGGCGAGGGTCTCCAGGTGGTTCTCCGCAAGAAACCTGTCGAAGACGTCGGTCGCGACGACGAGCCCGGATGGCACGGCAATCTCCACGCCGGGGAATTTGTCGCGAATGCCATAGCTGCTGATCAGGGTGTTGATGAATCCAAGCCCTCTCGCCTTTCCGCCCAGCGATCCGGATCCCACGCGCGCAAAGCTGTTCTCCGGATCGAACGATTCTCTGTCGAATTCCGTGATCATCCCGCGCTGACGCCCTTCCAGGTACAGACGCAGCGACGTAATGAGCTCCTGCCGCAATTCCGCGACTGAGGCGAAATCCGAAACTTTTCTGGGGCGCAGACGGTGTGCCAGCCAGAACTCCGTCCGGGCCTTCAACCAGTTGGAGAAATGGTTGCGCCTGGCGTGAAAGAGGATGCTGTCATCAGGAACGCGGTGCAGCTGATCTTCGAGCGTCTTCAGGTTGTCGGCCCGACCCACCTCCCGGCCGTCGGAGGTCCGGAAGATGAAATCGCCGAACCCGAAGCCGCGCATCATAAACCCCCGAAGCTCATGCAGGAGGCGCGGCGACCCCTTCAGCAGGAACGAAACGCCGATGTCGCGCGCTTTGTCGGCGAACTCCGGGTTGCTGGACTGAAGCAGGATGGGGATGTCCTCGTGCTGACTCTTGACCATCTTGGCGAAGGTGAATCCCCCTTCCGGGTCCTTGACCCCGTCATGCTTGAAGTTGATGTCCGAAATGATGCCGAGGACAAATTCCTGATACTTCTCGTAGAAGGAGAGCGCTTCCTCGTAGCTCGTGGCCAGGAGGATCTTCGGCCGCGCCCGCATGCGCAGGTACCGGTGCGAGATGTTCAGACCTTCCGAGATCAGGCGCTGCGATTGGTTGAGAATTTCGGTGTAGATGAGGGGGAGGTAGGACGAATAGAAACTGACGTTGTCTTCGATGAGGATGATGCACTGGACCCCTCCCCTCAGGGCATCGCTTTCGATGTTCTCTTGATCCTCAATGAGCTTGATGATCGCGATCAGGAGGTGATAATCGCCATGCCAGATGAAAATCTTGTCGAAGACCGACACATCATAACTCGTTACCAGCTCCCGCCGCTCCCGGTTGTCGTAGGCGAGCAGGACGATCGGGGTTGCGATGCCCGACCCACGCACTTTCTGCGCGAACGTAATCACGTGCATATCTTCGATATGCAGCGTGGTGATCACCAGGTCGAAATGCTCCCCCGCGAGCATGAGCTCCATCGCTTCCGAACCGCTGGTGACGTGCGTGATCTCGGGGGGATGGCTCAGATTCAGAGCCTCGAATTCCTGGCGGATCAGCTCATAGAGCCTTCCGTCTTCTTCGAAGAGGTAGTTGTCGTACAGGCTGGCGACGAGAAGGATATCGCGGATCTTGAAGCGCATGAGCTTCTGGAACGGCTTCAGGCGGCTGCCGAAGAGATCCTCGCTATGTGCGTTTTCAATCTTATCCATGCAACGTCGTTGCGCCTGATGCGGGGGAGAAAAAAACGTATCTCATCCTGAGGGAGACCGGTGCGGAGGATCTTCTCCGACGGACCCCAGGCGGATACGTTTTCGGTAACATACGGGAATTGACGCTCACCCGCAAGGGGGCGCACCAGGGGGGGAGGGGGAGTCCCTTCTCCTGCCTGCGTCCTCCCGGGGGTGGAGCGTCGGGGATCCGATCAGACAAGCCCCTGGTCCATCATGGCGTCGGCGACCTTCAGGAACCCGGCGATGTTGGCGCCGTCGACATAGTTGCCGGGCGCTCCGTACTTCTCCGCCGTTTCCACGCAGGTCTGATGGATGCTTTTCATGATCTGGTGGAGGCGGTGGTCCACCTCTTCCTTCGGCCACGGGAGGCGCATGCTGTTCTGCGCCATCTCGAGACCGGAGGTCGCGACCCCTCCTGCGTTCGACGCCTTGCCGGGGGAGTAGAGGACATGGGCCTCGAGGAAGATCTTCACCCCTTCGAGCGTGGTGGGCATGTTCGCTCCTTCGCAGACGCATTTGCAGCCGTTCTTGATGAGCTCGCGTGCGTCACCTGCATCCAGCTCGTTTTGCGTGGCGCAGGGCAAGGCGACATCCACCGGGATGCTCCACGGACGCTTCCCCGGGTAAAAGGGGACGTTGAATTTGTCCGCGTAGTCTTTGACTGCATCGCGGGCGCTTGCTCTCATCTTCAGCATATAGTGGACCTTCTCCTCCTTGATGCCGTCGGCATCATGAATGAACCCGTCAGGTCCCGAGAGGGTGATGACCTTCCCCCCCAGCTGCGTGACTTTTTCCACCGCGCCCCACGCGACGTTTCCGAATCCCGATACCGCCACCGTCGCACCATCGAACGACAGCCCCCGGGTCTTCAGCATTTCCTGTGCGAAGTAGACAACGCCGTATCCGGTCGCCTCAGGCCGAATGAGGGACCCCCCCCAGTTGATCCCTTTGCCGGTCAGGACTCCGGAAAACTCTTTCGTCAGCCGTTTGTACTGCCCGAACAGGTAGCCGATCTCCCGCCCCCCGACTCCGATGTCCCCGGCCGGGACATCGATGTCCGGCCCGATGTGCCGGAACAGCTCGGTCATGAAACTCTGACAAAAGCGCATGACTTCATTGTCGCTCTTTCCTTTCGGGTCGAAGTCAGAGCCCCCCTTTCCACCCCCCATGGGGAGTGAGGTGAGGCTGTTTTTGAACACCTGCTCGAAGGCGAGGAACTTCAGGATGCCGAGATGCACCGAGGGGTGAAATCGGAGCCCCCCCTTGTAAGGGCCGATGGCGCTGTTCATCTGGATCCGGAAGCCCCGGTTGATGTGGATCTCCCCCTGATCGTCCGCCCAGGGGACGCGGAACATCACGACCCGCTCCGGTTCGACCATCCGTTCAAGAATCTTGGCGTGTTGATACTCGGGGTGGCGCGCGAGGACGAGTTCGAGGGATTCGGCCACTTCCTGCACTGCTTGATGAAACTCAGGCTCTGATGGGTTCTTTGCCTTTACCTGTCTCAGAAGGTTATTCACATACTCAGACATACATTCCTCGCAAGATGACTGGAATTGACTGTGACGTGGGCTGGGAGGGGAGGTAAAATATCAGGATTTGGAGGAACAATCAAGACCTCCGGCGATCCCCTCTGGCTCACATAATCTTCAGCACAGGACATGAAACAGCACTCAACGTGCCAGAAAACCCAACTTTGGCCTGCATCCCACCTCTCTTCGGTATGGGGTTTATGCAATTTAAAGTTGACTTTCACGCTGAGACCGACTCGAGTCTGGTGAAGATTTCTCCAGAGCAGATCTCCCCGTTCTCAAAACCTAGAATTCCTTTGAGAAAATGGGACACAGAACCCGACAGGAGCCCAGTGAATTGCTCTACAGTGCTGTTGTCCAATTCAACATGCCAGTAAGTCATTGAAAATAAGTGCACTAAAGAAATTGTTGTATCAATGCCCCGATATGCCTGTTGAAAAATGCAACTTCTCTGAGGATGGGGATTTCTCGGTTGCCTATCCATAATTCGATCGATTTGCCACAAGATGTTGCATGGCTTTATATTACGGGGTTGCATTTTTCATCGAATTGTCCCCTTCATTTGTGGCACGAATGGTGGAGAGTATCGGCAGTTGTAAGTCTACAGCAATCGGGAAGAAAGGAGCCAGTCATGTCAGTGATACTCGCTTTGACGACCATCATGCTTCTGATTCTCTACGGTCAGATCCGGAGGTCAAGACGTGTGAAGACCTACGAGTCCTCGGTGATCATCAAACGCTATTCTCATCCGGGTCATGCCTGGGTGCGTGAAACCCCCGACGGTGACGTTCTGGTCGGCATTGATGACTTCGCGCAGTCGCTCATCGGTCCGGTGGACGGGGTCGTTCTGCCGCGTCTCCTCAGAAAACTGGAACAGGGGGGGGTCGCGTGGCACATCCGTCACGGTGAGCGTCTCTTGCCGATGGTGAGTCCGGTGACTGGCCGCGTCATTGAGAAGAACGAGATGGTGCTGAATGATCCGTCGCTCGTGAACTCGTCTCCGTACGGCGACGGGTGGTTGATCCGCGTACGGCCCCGCAGACTCCCGGCACAGCTCCACAACATGCTGACCGGCAAACCGGCGGGGCAATGGCAGGACGCCGTGCGCGCACAGCTCAGCAGATTCTTCTCAGGCACGCCGGCCCTGATGTATCAGGATGGGGGAGTTCTGGTGACGAATCTCTGCGAACGCTGCTCCGACGACGAGTGGAACAGGTTGCTGAAGGAATTCTTTCTCGTAAACGAACAAACGAAACAATCGGAGAAACGGCAATGACGGTACTACTGGTTTTAGGGACACTGGTGATCTTTCTGATCGCCGACTATGTTGTCCAGAGGTTTCGTGAGGCAAAGGAGGCGGCCGACGCACGGCAGCCGTTCACCATCCCCGCCGGCGTCAGTCTGGCCGCCAACCACACCTGGGTGAAGCAGGTCAGGGGGATGACGATCATCGGTCTCGACGACTTCATCGGGCGGATGGTGGGTTCCGTGGAATCACTGATGCTCCCGGGAATCGGGGCCGGCGTCACTCCTGCGACGGCTGCCATCGCGCTCTGCGACGGGGACCGCTCGCTCGAGATCGCCCCCCCCGTCGCAGGAGTGATCGTGGGGGTGAACACGAAGGTCCTCAAGAACCCCTCTCTCGCCCGGCACGATCCGTACGGTGCAGGGTGGTTGCTGAAGATAAAGACGGATAAACGTTCCCTGTCACGCCTCCGCCTGCTCGACGGAGCCGCTGCGGGTCAATGGCTGAAAAGGCAGACCGAGCTGGCCAGGGAGTTCTTCGCCGGTGCACTCCCGGGCCCGCAGCTGGTCACGCTGCAGGACGGCGGCATCCCGGTCGATGGCGTCATGAAACTGTGTGATGCACACACCTGGAAGGAGTTCGAAAGACAGTTTACCGGAGGAGACACGTCATGCTGAAAACAAAAGCCCTTCTGGTCGACATCACAAAATGCGTCGGGTGCAAGGAATGCATGCGCGCGTGCGCGGAGGCGAACAACCTGCCGCAGGAAGACGCCGCCGAGCTCTCCGCCACTCACTACACGGTCATCAAGTCCTACAACGATGAGTCGGTGTTCGTCCGCAGGCTCTGCATGCACTGCACGACGCCGACATGCGTCTCGGCATGCCTGGTGGGGGCCTTCACGAAGACCGACACCGGGGCTGTCCTGTATGACGAGGGGAAATGTATCGGCTGCCGTTACTGCATGCAGGCCTGCCCGTTCGAGGTCCCGCGGTACGAGTGGGGGAGCCTGACACCCCGCGTGCAGAAGTGCCGCATGTGCCATGACCGCGTCGCGGCGGGTGGACAGACCGCCTGCGCCGAAGCCTGCGTCGTCGGCGCAACCACCTTCGGAGACCGCGAGGATCTGATCAAAGAAGCACGGAAGCGCATCGATGAAAACCCGGGACAGTACGTCGATTACGTCTACGGCTTGCAGGAGGCGGGGGGCACGTCGGTGATGTTCCTCTCGGCGATACCGTTCGAGAAGCTCGGCTTCCCCATGAATGTGCCCAAGGAACCGATCCCGGAGCTCTCCTGGCGCGTGCTGTCACAGATCCCCAAGTACTCCGTCGCCGCCGGTGTGGTTCTCTTCGGCATCAATTGGATTACCGCCCGGCGGGGGAACGTTGCCCGTTTCGAGGCGGAAGAGAAACGCAGGCAACAGATCCTTCCCCACAGTCCAGAAAGGTGATCACCATGAAATTCGAAGGCATGTTCAAAGTGACATTCTGGAAGGGGGTCGCCGTCGCTCTCATGACGGCCGGGATCATCGCGGCCGTCCAGCGGTATGCGATGGGGCTCGGTGCCACGACGAACCTCGTGGATACATTCCCGTGGGGTCTCTGGATCGGTTTCGATATTCTTGTGGGTGTCGGATTGGCCGCCGGCGGGTTCACCATCGCTGCGACCGTTTACGTTTTCAATATTGAACGGTTCCGGCCGATTCTACGTCCCACCATACTCACTGCGTTCCTCGGCTACCTGCTTGTGATCGCCGGACTGATGGTCGACCTCGGCCGGCCCTGGGCTATCTGGCACGCCCTGATCATGTGGAACCCCCACTCGGTCATGTTCGAGGTTGCTTGGTGCGTTATGCTCTACACAACCGTGCTCGCACTGGAGTTCAGCCCCGTCGTGCTGGAACATTTCAAATTACGGCGGGCGCTCAAGGTGATTAAGACGATCACGATCCCCCTGGTCATCCTGGGGGTGATCCTCTCAACGCTCCACCAGTCGTCGCTCGGATCGCTCTTCCTGATCATCCCGGGACGCATGCATCCGCTCTGGTACTCGGACATCATCCCGTTCCTCTTCATCATCTCCTGCGTGGCGGCGGGGCTGGCGATGACGATCGTCGAATCATACTTCTCCGCCCGTGCGTTCGGCCGCGAAATGGAGTTGCCACTCCTCTCGGAACTTTCCCGCGTGCTCGTTGTGGTGATCGCCCTCTATTTCACGGTCCGCTTCCAGGACCTCGTCAGCCGCGATGCGCTGCAGTACGTATTCCAGCCGACCTATCAGAGCGCGCTGTTCCTCGTCGAGGTGCTCCTCGGAGCGGTGGTGCCTTTCTTCCTCCTCCTCTCGAAGAAGGTCCGTTCGAACAAGACGGGGCTCTTCTATTCCGCCGCCCTGGTGCTGCTCGGGTTCGTCGCGCACCGTATGAACACCGCTATCACCAGCATGGAACAGTGGCCGGACCGCCTCTATGTCCCCTCCTGGCAGGAGGTCGTTATCACGCTCGCGTTCGCGGCATTCGGATTCACCGCGTTTGCCTTCGTCGCCCGCTATTTCAATGTTTTCGGCGAAGACCCGCATCACGCGGCTGAGCCGCAAGAGGTGCTTTCCCCTACGGTTCTCACACCGGCGGTCGACTAACCAGCCACAGTCACGCATGCGAAAGGCGCAGAGCCTCCCCTCTGCGCCTTTTTCTTGATGTTCAAAAATGCAACAATGGATTCCTACCTCTGCGAAAGCGAAACCGTATACAATATATACTAGGGAGGTATCTTGAATATTATCTGATAGTTTGATGGGTAGGGAGCATGCGGCCATGGCATGCTTTGTGACCTAACGGGTTATCATGCAGCCCTTCCTGGCTCGTTCAATGAAGTTGACGCATACCATCGGGTTCCGGCTCTTCCTGCTCATTGCCTCGGTGCAGACGGTCGTGCTCGCGCTGTTGACGTATGCGGCCATCCGGGTGCAGGAATCGAGCCTCATGGCGCATGTTCAGGTGAGCGCCGTGCGTGTGAGCGACATGATCCGTGGCGCCACCCAGCATAGCATGATGCTCAATCGCAAGGAGGACGTCAACGGCATCATCCTCGGCGTCGCCCACGAACCGGGCATCGAAGGAATCCGCATCTACAACAAGGAAGGGAAAGTTGTCTTTGCGACTGTGGAGGCGGATGTCAACACGACGGTCGATCTGAACGCCGAGGCGTGCGTCAGCTGTCACTCGCCGTCGGGTCTGAACACGCTGCGCCCCTCCAAAGAAAATCTTTCGCGCATATTCACAAAGCCGTCGGGCGAACGGGTCCTCGGCCTGATCACGCCGATCAGAAACGAGTCGCAGTGCTCCGATGCGGCATGCCACGCGCATCCCGGCACGAAGACGATCCTCGGGGTCCTCGACGTGAAGATGTCGCTGGCCCAGGTGGACCGGGGGATCGCGGAGAGCAAACAGCAATTCCTCTTCCTGTCGATCGGCGCCGTCCTCCTGGTCGGCCTCATCTCCGGCGCCTTCATCTGGACGGAGGTGCGCCGTCCCGTGAAACGGCTCATGGCGGGCATGGCGAACGTTTCCTCCGGTGACCTCGAGAGCCGTCTCCCGGCGTCGTCCTCCGACGAGCTCGGCCAACTCGCGCGAACCTTCAACGCGATGACGGAAGAACTTCTGCGGGCACGAAGAGAGATCACCGCCTGGTCCGAAACGCTCGAGAAGAAAGTGAAGGAAAAAACGGCGGACCTTGAGCGGGCGCACAAAGAGATGGTGAAGGTCGAGAAGATGGCCTCGCTCGGCAATTTGGCGTCCAGCGTGGCCCACGAGCTGAACAACCCCCTTGAAGGTATTGTCACCTTCGCCCGCCTCCTGATGAAGCGGACGCAGAAGCTCACTCTCCCTCCGGACGCGGCGTCGTCGTATCTCGATGACCTGAAGCTTGTGGCCGATGAAGCGCTACGGTGCGGGAACATCGTCAAGAACCTGCTCGTGTTCGCCCGCCAGCAGGGGGTGGCGTTCCAGGATGTCCAGCTCGGACCGCTGATCGAACGCTGCGCCCTCCTGATGAACCACCACGCCCGCATGCATGACGTCGTGCTGCACACATCCTGCACGGTCGGGGAGACGGTGGAGTGCGATGCCAACCAGATCCAGCAGGTGTTGATTGCCCTGATGGTGAATGCAATCGAAGCGATGGGAGCGACCGCCGACAGCTCGGAAGGCGGAACACTCACCGTCGAGGCACGGAGCGCGCCGACGCCGGGGCGGGTGGAGATCCGGGTCAGCGATACGGGCATCGGAATGAGCGACGAAACGAAGGTGCATATCTTCGAACCGTTCTTCACGACAAAGTCGGAGGGAAAGGGTGTGGGGCTCGGACTGGCCGTCGCCTATGGCATCATCGAGCGCCATCACGGCACGATCGATGTGGAATCCGCGGAGGGACGCGGGACATCGTTTCTCCTATCCCTGCCGGTGCATCAGCCGCCGGGCAGGGTGAAACATCATTCAGCACCAACATCGGTTGAAGGAGCTCACGCATGAACAAGAGCGATATCGGAATTCTGGTGGTCGACGATGAACTCATCGTCCGGGATTCTCTGGCGAAATGGTTTCGCGAGGACGGTTTCCGCGTGGACAGCGCGGAGAGCGCGGCCGTGGCGCTCAAGAAGTTGCAGGCTGCCCGGTGGAACCTTATGCTGGTTGATATCAAGATGCCCGGCATGGATGGCATCGAGCTCCTCCACCGGGTGAAGGAGACCAACAAGGAGGTCATCGTCATTATCATCACCGCCTTTGCGACGGTGGATACCGCCGTCAGGGCGCTGAAAGACGGGGCGTTCGATTATATCACAAAACCAATCGATCCCGACTATCTCGACCACCTGGTCGACAAAGCGCTGTGCCAGCAGCAACTGACCCGCGAGAATCAAAAACTCAAGGATACGGTCAGCGAACTCGCGACCGGCGGAGAGATCATCGGCGAATCGCCCGAACTGATGAGGGTGACCGAACTGATCCAGACGGTGGCCGCCACCGACACCACGGTGATGATCCGGGGCGAAAGCGGCACCGGGAAGGAGCTGGTCGCCCGCGCCATCCATGTGGGGAGTCCCCGCAAGTATTTCCCGATCGTCACCGTCAACTGCGGAGCGATGACGGAAACTCTCCTGGAGAGCGAGCTCTTCGGCCATGAACGCGGCGCGTTTACGGGTGCGCAGTACCGCCGGAAGGGCAAGGTGGAACTTGCCGACGGAGGGACCCTCTTCCTGGATGAAATCGGCAATATCGACACAAAAACACAGATGGATCTCCTCCGCGTCATAGAGACGAAGCAGTTCACACGGGTAGGGGGGACGGAAATCGTGCACTCGGACTTCCGGGTCATCTGTGCGACGAACAGGGACCTTGAGCGCGCAGTGAAAGAAGGGTGCTTCCGGGAGGATCTCTACTACCGCCTGAACGTATTCACGATCGAACTTCCTCCACTCCGCGGCCGCCGGGGAGACATCGCGAAGCTCGCACACCACTTCCTGGAAAAATACGCCCACCAGATGAACAAGAGGGTGCAGGGGTTCACCCCCGAAGCCATGCTTGCCCTCCGCCTGCACGACTGGCCGGGTAATGTGCGTGAGCTCGAGAACGCGATCGAACGCGCCATGGTCGTGACACAGGGGGACATGATCGACAAGGAACATCTTCCCCTCCAGACGTCGATGTCACCGGTCAACGACGGGAAAAGGCTCGCGGACATCGAGCACCGCCATATCGAGCACGTGTTGCGGGAAAACGGGTGGAACGTCAGCCGCAGCGCGGCGATCCTCGATATCGATCGCGTCACCCTGTACCATAAGATAGAGAAATACGGGTTGAAGCGGGTCTAATGAGCGCTATCCATCTCCTGCCGATGGGAGGGGCCAACGTCGACCTCATTGAGGAGATCCGTTCGCCGCTGGGGGAGATGTTTCGCGTCCCGGTGGAGACGCGCGAGCTGCCGGTGGATCTCGAGCAGTTCTACGACGAGAACCGGGCGCAGTACAATTCCACGAACATACTCCTGTACCTCAAAGAGCAGTACGGCGGTTTTGATTCCGGCAACGGAGTGAAAGCGCTTGCGGTAGTTCCTTTCGACCTTTTCATCCCGATCCTGACGTATGTCTTCGGCGAAGCGGAGGTCGGAGGCAATGTTGCCGTGGTCTCCTACCACCGGCTGAATCCCGAGAGATACGGCCTTGCCGCAGATGCCGGACTCCTGAGGGAGAGGTTCATCAAGGAGGCGCTGCACGAACTGGGCCACGCCCGGGGACTGATCCACTGCGCTTCACAGAAGTGCGTCATGCACTCCTCCTCGTATGTCGAGGATATTGACCTGAAAGGGCGCGCATTCTGCACCGCGTGTGCGGAGTTGATCGCCGTTCTCTGATTCCTCTCCATTCGCATGAAGCCGCCGACTCTCCGTACCGCCGTCTATCTGACCCTTGACGTCGCCCTCCTCGTCGTCTGCATCATTCATATCCCTTCACTTCTGGAGCGATCGAAGATCCCGTTCGAAGCCGATAGAAGGGGGGGGCACGTAATGGCGGTCGCCATTACCGACCCGGTCGCGGCGGGGGACCTGCGCGCCGGCGATCGGGTCATACGGTGGGGCAACGACACCGTCCTTAACTATGCGGGTCTGGAATTTCTGGCCGACCAGCGCGGGATCGGAGAGAGCGTGACCTTGACCGTCTCGACGTCGGGCGTCGAACACGTCGTCACGATAACCCTCATACCGTTCTATGTGAAGTGGTACATCCTGATCGTTCTGATCGTCGGCATCATCACCTGGGGCGTCGGGGTGTTCATCCTGCTGGCACGGCCCGGAGAACGCGCCGCGGGCGCGCTGCAATGGTCGCTCGTCTGCATGGGCATCAGCGTCATGATTGCGTGGGGACGGGCCCCCCCCGGCGATCTCTTCCCCCTGCTGACCCGGGCCCTCTTCTTCATCGTCTATTCAGGAGTCGGATCGATCTTCCTTTATTTCACCACGCTGTTCCCCCGCCCCCGGTACGGTCCCGTTGCTCTGAAGCGCGTCGTGATATTCCTCCCGGCGCTGATCCTCCTCGTCCTCCTCCTCTGGACCCATCTCCGGGCGTTTGCCGGTCCCTCGCTTGCAGCCTACCGCGAGTTTTGCGGATGGTTCGACCTGTTCCAGGTGCTTAAGCTCGTGTATGTCGCGGCCGGTCTCTGGAATGTGATCCATTCCTACCGGACGGCGGACTCGAGCGCGGAGCGGAAGCGCATGCAGTGGATCCTCTGGGGTCTGGCCATCGGCCCGACCCCGTTCCTTCTCCTGATCACGTTGCCCGAGCTCTTCCTTCCCGCAGGCCTCGTCCCGGAAGAGGCAACGCTGATTTTCCTGGTGATCATCCCGGTTTCGTTCGCGATCTCGTTCGTCAAGTACCGCCTCCTGGATATCGAAGTCGTCATCAAACGGACGACGGTCTATGCTCTGGTCCTTGCCGGGGTCCTGGCACTTTACATCGGAGCGGTCGGCTCGGTCTCCGTCTACGTCGGGTCGTTCGTCCCCGAAGTGTCTGCCGTGGCGGCGATCCTCATCGCCCTCCTCTTCGAACCCGTGCGACGTCAGGTCCAACGCCTTATTGACAAACGGTTCTTCCGCGTCCAGTACAACCTCCGGGAGGCTACACGACGTTTTCTTGCCGATATCGAGCATGCCGTCGATGAACGCCACCTGGGTGTGCTGCTGGTCCGTCGTACCGGAGAAGTTATCCCCGTCGAGCGCATGGGAATCTTCACGCTCACGGGGAACCGCCTCCACCTTCTTGCACAAGAGGGATTCGCCCGGCTCGAAGGACGGGGGATCCCCTTCTCCTGGCAGCATCTGAGGACCTCCCTTGGCCATCCCGTCGCCCTCGAAGGAGCGGTTGAAACCGGTGTCGAGACGGGAAGGGCCGACGGCGGGGTCTTTCGGCGGTGGGGGATGGCGCTTGTTTTTCCTATTCTGGGGGAGAAGGACTCGGCGTTGGGATTCATCGTCCTCGGGCCGAAGAAATCGGGGCTCCGGTTCTCCGCGGAGGATGTGGACCTCATGGCGCAGGTCGCCGACGAATCGGGCCTGGCGCTCGAGAGGATCGTGCTCCAGCGCCGGTTTCTTCTGGAACAGGCGGAGACCCGCCGATTGGACGAACTCAACCGAATGAAGTCCGACTTTGTGTCGTACGTGTCGCACGAGCTCCGCACACCCCTTACATCGATCAAGATGTTCACCGAGATGATGCTTTCGCCGGCGATGCGCCTCGGGAAGAAGGCGCACGAATACATGCGCATCATCGAGGGGGAAGCGGACCGGCTCGGCCGGATGGTCTCGACAATTCTCGACTCGGCCCGCATCGAGCAGGGAGTAGAGGAGTATCACTTCACGAGCACCGATCTCGCATTGGTCGTCCGGAAGGCGCTCTCAGCCATGTCTTTCCAGCTGGAGCAGCGAAAGTTCCGCGTGACGACCCGCCTCCTCCGAGGACGGGTTCCGGTGCTTGCCGACGCCGATGCGGTGTCGCAGGCAGTCGTCAATATTGTCGCCAACTCGATCAAATACTCGACAGACAAGAAGTCCCTCACGGTCCGTCTCCTCCGCGCGGGGGAAACCCTACGGCTCAGCGTCACTGACCGGGGACCGGGCATACCTGCCGAATCGCTTCCTCATCTGTTCGAGCGGTTCTATCGGGATCCGACGGTCAAAAGAAAGATTCAGGGTGTGGGACTCGGCCTCCCGCTTGTCCGACATATCATGGATGCGCACGGCGGGCATGTCGAAGTGGAGAGCACCGTAGGTAAAGGGAGCACCTTTACGCTTGTCTTCCCCTGCCCCGCCAAGGGGGCCGGCATGAAGAAACAACCATCGGAGAACCAGGTATGACGAACATCCTTGTCATCGAAGACGATCCGTCGATCGCAAAGGCGGTTGAAATCGCCCTCACCGCGGAACATTTCAAAGTGGCCGTGGCCGACACCGGGGAGAAGGGTTTCACGCGGGCGCACGGGGACGGGGTCGATTTGGTCATCCTGGATCTCATTCTCCCGGACAGGAACGGCGAGGATGTCTGCCGTGAGCTGCGAAAGGAGGGGGTGAGCACGCCGATCATCATCCTCTCGAGCAAGAAGGGGGAGATGGACAAGGTGATCGGTCTGGAAATAGGGGCCGATGACTATATGACCAAGCCCTTCAGCTCGCGCGAACTCATCGCACGGGTCAAGGCCCTCCTCCGCCGTGTCAGGGAGCTTCCCAAGGACATCTCGGAGTTCGGTTTCGGTGATGTCCGTCTCGATTTCAGGAAGCAGGAGGCATCCAAGAAGAAAAATTCGCTGAAGCTGAGCGTGCGCGAGTTCGAAATCCTCAAGTACTTATGCGCGCATATCGGCGAAGTGATCACCCGCGACATGCTGCTGGACGAAGTGTGGGGCTACGAACACTTCCCCACGACGCGCACCGTGGACAATTACATCCTGTCGATTCGGAAGAAAATCGAAGATGATCCGTCAGCCCCCCGACACCTGGTGACCGTACACACGGCAGGATATAAGCTCCTCACGTGACCCTTCCGGCCACCCCGGGGGAGCACGATTCTTTGACCTGTTTTTGACAAAAACCTGACATAACTCCCCTTCCCCCTCCGTACGTTGGCTTCGGATATGGAACCGAAGACCGACATACGGATCGTCGTCAATCCCGCCTCCGCGGCAGGCAAGACTTACCGGAGACTTCCCGAGATCGTGCGGGCTCTCGAGAGGGGGCTGGACCGGCGCTGTTCGTTCGCGCTGACCCGGTCTCCCGGGGACGCTCTGCGGCTTGGCGCCGAGGCGGTCGCCTCGGGGACGCCGGTCCTGATCGCCGTTGGCGGCGACGGGACGATCCACGAGGTTGTCAACGGGATGATGGGAGCGAGCGGCGGGGGTCCCCCCGGCACCGCGCTGGGCATCGTGAGCAGCGGGAGCGGACAGGGTTTCGCTCTCAGCCTCGGACTTCCCAGGGACATCGGCGAACAGATCGCCATCATCGCCGGGGGCCGCACGCGGAGCGTTGACCTCGGCCTCGTGACGACGGCCCCTTTCCGCCGGTACTTCATCAATGAATGCCAGATCGGCATCGGCGCGGATGTCGTACGCAAGACGTCCCGGAGGCAGAAGACCGCCGGCGGACTCCTCGCCTACGGGGCCGCAACGGTCTCCGCGATCTTTTCCTCCCGCAATGTCCCCCTCACTCTCCACCTCGACGGTGAGCATTTCCCCCGGTCGATGGTCCTCGGCCTGTCGGTCGGTAACGGCCGCCTCACCGGAGGAGGAATGTCTCTGACCCCGCTGGCGCGACTCGACGACGGCCTTCTCGACCTTCTGCTCATCCGGGGGCAGTCGCTGGCCAGCCGCCTGCGAAGTTTTCCCCGGATCTATACCGGCGGATATCTCCACGACCGCCGGTTTTCCTCCCGCACATTCCGCCACATGGAAGTCTGTTCGTCCGAGCCGGTCGCAGTCGCCGCGGACGGTGAAATCATCGGTCAGGTCCCTTGCACGGTGGCGATCGTACCATCTGCGCTTCGCCTGATCTGTCCCTATGCATGCAGGGAGAACTGACATGAAGGCTTCATCAAAGTCCATCCTGGCGCGCGAATTCGAGTGGCGTATCTTCATATCCCTCGGTATCGTCGCTGTTGCGTGTACCCTCTCGGCCGTATCCACGTCCGATCCCGTCATCGTGCATCTCGGGCGGCTGGCCAGGTGGGATGCCTCCGCTTCCCTCCGGGGGGGATTTCTAGCGCTTGCGGCCGTCATGATCCTCGCCTCCCTGCTCAGGATGTGGGCGGGGAGCGAATTGACCGCACGCCGCGTCATGGCGTTCAAGGTCCAGACCGACCGCCTGACCGTATCGGGTCCCTACCTGATCGTGCGCAATCCAATCTATCTCGCAGACTTTGTCGCGATGTGTGCCTTCTCACTCTGCCTGTCGCCGGCAGGGCTCTTCATGCCGCTCCTGTTTCTCCTCCACTATACACGTCTGATCACGTACGAGGAGAAAGCCCTCGGTTTTCACGTGGCCTATCAGGGCTATGCGGCGTCCGTGCCACGGCTCTTTCCTTCGTTCCGCTCGCTCCTGCCGTCCACCGGCGCGCCCCCCGGCGCTCTCCACGGTGCGCTGTCCGGTTTCCGCCTCTCGACGGAAGGCATCAGGCACAATGCACTCTATATCCTCTTCAGTCCCGGGTTCGTGACTGCGGCATGGACGGGGGAATTCATCTACGCAGCCTGTATCGGGCTTCCCGGAGTTCTTGATTGGGCCATCATCCACACCAGGATTGGAATACGGCCATGAAAGCTCCCAGAATGTTCGACGATATCCTCTATGCTCAGTGCTGGGAGGACCCGGACCTCGATCGGGCAGCCTTCAGGATCGGTCCGACGGACACCGTCTTCTCGATCACCTCGGGGGGGTGCAACACGCTCGCCTTCCTGATCGACAATCCGAAGAAGGTGTACGCCCTCGATGTCAATCCGCATCAGAATTATCTGCTCGACCTCAAGATGGGCGCGTTCGCCCGGCTGACGTATGGCGAGATGCTTGAATTTCTCGGTGTGGATGAATCGCGAAGGCGGTCTGTGCTGTACGAAAAAGTCCGCCCGAACCTCCTGAGGAAGAGCCGGCGATTCTGGGACACGCAACCATCGAAAATCGAATCGGGAGTGCTCAACGCCGGGAGGTATGAGGGGTACATGAAGCTGCTCAGGAGATGGCTCACGCGCGTGAAGGGAGAAGCATTGATCCGGGATCTCTTCGAGGCGGAAAGTCTGGAGGAGCGGGAGTCCATCTATGACACCCGGTGGGATACCGCCGCGTGGCGTCTCTTCACCCGAGTCTTCCTCAGCCGTCGCGTCATGAGCCTTCTGTTCACCGGCGACTTCTTCACGTACGTGGACGGGTCGTTCTCGTTCGGCCGCCATTTTGCGGCCAGGGTCAGGAAGGCGTTGACGGGACCGTCGCTGAAAGAGAACTACTTCGCTTCGTTTATACTCCTCGGCCGCTTCTACGACGCGGACACGCTGCCTCCGTATCTCCGCCGTGAACATTTCCGGGCGATACGATCGCGGCTGGACCGTGTGGAGCTGGTGACACGGAGCTGCGGGGACTTCTTCGAGCAATGCGCGGAATCGTCCATCGACAAGTTCAATTTCACGAACATCTTCGAGTGGATGTCGCCCGAAGCGTACGAACGGCTGCTCCGGCAGACATGGCGGGTCGGCGCCCCGGGGGCGGTGCTGACCTACAGAAACCTGCTCGTCCTCCGCGAACGTCCGGAATGTTTGGGGCGGATGTTCCGACGGGAGAAGGAGTTGGCCAGTGCACTGCACCGGCGTGACCGGTCGTTCATCTACCGGAACTACGTCGTCGAGATCGTGGAAAAGGAGGGAACGACATGGCATACGACGTCCGACATGTCCGCAATCGTCGCGGCCTGAGGGATTTCATCGAACTCCCCTTCCGGCTCTACCGGGACAATCCTCACTGGGTCCCGCCGTTGAGGCGCGAACTCCGCCGGACGCTGGATCCGGCGAAAAATCCGTACTTCACCACCGCGAGCGTTGATCTTCTCGTCTGTTACCGGGACGGGACGCCCGTCGCGCGGACCGCTCTTGTGATCAGCGATGCACACTGCCGGCGGTTCAACGTCCACACCGGGTTCTTCGGTTTTTTCGAAGCGGAGGACGACACGCAGGCGGTTCTCGACCTCTTCACGCATGTGGAATCCCTTTGCGCCGCGCGGACTATTGACACGCTCGAGGGGCCCTTCAATCCGAATCACTATTCTGAACTGGGCATGCTCGCCGATTGCTATGAGGAGGATCAGGCTTTCTTCCAGACCTACAATCCTCCTTACTATCACGCGCTTCTCGCCGCCGCCCGCTTCTCGCCGGCCGAGGCGCTTTTCACTGCCCGTAACTCTGATGTGAAGGGATTCCTCAGCGGTGAACCGGACGCCGCGGTCCCCGTCAATTCCGGGGAGGATTACATGGCGCGAGAATTCAGGATGGGGGATTTCAGGGAGGAGCTCGAAAAGGTTCGCGGGGTGTTCAACGATGCCTTTTCCGGCAACTGGCATTTCCTCCCGGCGGAGAGGGAAGAACATTTGTTCGCCGCGAAATATCTCGCCATGGTGACCGATCCGTCGCTGGTGACCATCGTCGAACACCGCGGTGAGCCCGTCGGCGTACTGATGTGCGTCCTGGACGTGAATCCTCTGCTAAAGGAACTCGGCGGGCGGGTCGGTCCGATCAGCACTCTCCGCTTCCTGCGGGGTCGCAGGAGGATCGGGACGTTGGTAGTCTATGCGGTGGGGATCAGGAAGGCCTACCAGCGGTCGCGCGTCTATGCCCTGCTTGTGCAGAGCATGCGCCGGATGGCGCGTCGATTCGATGTGCTCGAGTGCACGTGGATGTCGCCGGGCAACGTCCTCGCCCTCGCCGCGGCGCGACGCATGGGGATGAAAGAGCACAAACATTTCCTAATATACCGCAGACAGTTCAGCACACGGATGCAACGAATGAGAAGGGAGGAGCTATGAAAAACCAGGGAGATCCCGGGACGTGGGGCCTGCACGCCGGAGAGCAGGGGGAACTCATGATCGGGAATCACGGGACGATCGGACTCGCACGGCAGTTCGGGACGCCGCTCCATGTGGTGAACGCGCGGCGGTTGATGAAGACCGGGGCGGATTTTCTTCAGACGGTTCGCGGATCGTACCGCGGATGGACGTCGGTCCACTATGCGATGAAATGCAACTCGGTCCCCGCGGTGGTCGAGATACTTCTTCAAGCCGGGATGGGACTGGAGGTCATGACCGACTATGAGCTGACACTGGCGTTACGGCTCGGCTGTCCGGCTGAACGGATCATCGTGAACGGCCCCTGCAAAACCAGGTTCTTTCTCCGCGCCTGCATCGATGCCGGGGTCCGTTTCCTCATCGCGGATTCGCTGGAGGAACTGCGGGACATCGCCGGCATAGCGGGTGAACGGGATCACTACCCCCGCGTCCTGCTCAGGGTGAATCCGGACTACACCCCGCGCGGGATGACCAGGGGGACGGCAACCGGGAGCAGGACAGGATGCGCCTTCGGTCTCGATCTCCGGGGGGGAGAGGTGGAACGGGCGATGCGGGTTCTCGATGAACTCAAACGGATCCGCTTCATGGGATTTCAGATGCACATCGGCACCGGGATCCGCCACGCGAGCGATTATGCCCACGCCCTGCAGCGCGTGACCAAGCTCAGGGAGATTGCCCGCACGTCGGGGCGGTCGATACGTGTCCTCGATGTCGGAGGGGGTTTCGCGTCGCCGGCTTCCCGTGAATTCGGCCCGCTCGAACTTCTGCTCTACCAGGCCTTCGGACGGCTCCCGGGGTCGGGGAGAGAGGCTCCCTCGGCTTCCCTATTCGCGCGCACGATCTCCGGCGCGGTGGAACAGCTTTTCGGGCCCGACGACCTGCCGGAGTTGATCTTTGAACCGGGGCGGAGCATCGCAGGCCCGAACCAGTTCCTGCTGCTGACGGTTCAACGGGTCAAAGAGCGGGACGGCGTGGGACGGTGGTTGATCGCGGACGGGGGACTGAGCACCGTGACGATCCCGACCTACTATGAGTACCACGAAGTCTTCCTGGCGAACGATGTGCGGCGTCCCCGTGGCACACCAGCGACCATCACCGGCCCTGCCTGCTTCGCCGGGGACGTGATCTACCGGAACAAGCGCATGCCTGTTGTCGCGCCCGGCGAGGTCATCGCGATCATGGACAGCGGCGCGTATTTCACGGCGATGGAATCGTCGTTCGGCTTTCCCCGTCCGGCGATCGTCGCCGTCGACGGCGCTTCGTGCCGGCTGGTGAGGACGCGCGAAACGTTCGAGGAGATGATCGGCCGGGATGTCGTCGATGAAGGTTTTTTGCTCGAAAGGAGCCTCCCATGAAATTCTCGGTGATCACCGATGGGTTCGCCGCTCTCCGTGACATGGTTGCGGACGCGCTGGTTGCGACCTGCCTTGCCCACGGCAACGAGATGGTGGCCGGGACCCGGGGCATCAACTTCGCCCTGAACCTGACCGACGGAGCGTCCCCCCGGCCGTTCAGGCGGAAATCGCAGTCTGTCTTCGTCTTCTCGCTCATACAGGACGAGCACCCGGATGATGGGTTGAAGTCGCGCTGCTACACCGCATTGATTCAGAGCCTTTCCAATCTCCTGCTCTGTGTCGTCCCCTCCGGCCGGACCGGCCGGCCGGACGTCTACTTTACCACGCCGGAAGCGGGGTTCTACCATATCCCGTTCGACCCCGAGGCTGTCTTCGAGCGGCTGTTGCCGATTGCCTCCGCCCGGTTTGCGACGGAGAATGTGTTCACGGAGGATCTGCCGGAACGCCTGCAGGAGGGGTCTCCCGTCGTACGTCAGATCGCCATGCACGGGAAGGAGCTGGAGGCGATGGGAGTGCTGCCGACGCCGTTTCCCCTGAGGGAAGTGCTGTCGCCGGTAGCGCTGAGGCATCTCTATAAAATCTACGGCATCACCGGGGCAAGCTACGGGAACCTGAGCGCGCGGGAATCGGTCCCCGAACTCGGAGGCTGCACGTTCTGGATGACGGGGAGGGGCGTGGACAAATCCGACATCCGCCGGGTTGGGAAAGATGTACTTCTCGTCAGCGGGTTTGATGACGAACGGGGGGCCGCCCTCGTGAGCCAGCCTCACGGCGCCGATCCCGCCGCGAGAGTCTCCGTGGATGCCGTGGAGCATTCGATGATCTACAGGAGCTACCCCGCCGTGGGAGCGATCGTCCATGTGCATGCGTGGATGGAGGGAGTGCTCTGCACCCGTCAGAATTATCCCTGCGGCACGCGCGACCTGGCCCTGGAAGTCCTTGACCTTCTTGCGCGGACGTCGGATCCCTGCCGGACGGCGGTCGGACTGAAGAACCATGGTCTGACCATCACGGGGTCCGATCTGGGGGAAATTTTTGACCGGATCGGTGGCCGGTTGCTCACGGAAGTCACCATGTTCGCCTGAGGGACTATGTATCCCCTTCGCATACTCCTGCGGCAGCCGGTCCGTACCGCCCTCACGATCGGCGGCGTAGCGCTCTGCGTTGTCCTGATGCTCTTCCTGCTCTCGGTCTATCGCGGTGTGGCGGAAGGATCGGTGGAGTATATCGTGAAGAACAGGGCCGACCTCTGGGTGCTCAGGAAGAATACCACGAACATTCTCCGGGGTTCCTCTCTCCTTACCACTGCGCATGGCATTGTTCTGCGGCAAACCCCCGGTATCCGGCAGGTGGCGCCCGTCCTGCTCACGTTGGTCACGGTGTCGACGGGGGAGGGTGCCGCGACGCTTTTTGTTGCGGGCTTCGATCCCGCGACATCACCCGGGGGGGCCGGGAAGGCAGCGAGCGCCGGCGGACCCCCCGCAATCTGCGAGGGGAGGAACGTTGCTGCGGACAGCGAGATCGTCCTCGACCGTTGTTTCGCCAGGAAGCACGGTCGCGCCGTCGGCGACGTGATCCGCATGCACGATGACAGACTCACCGTCGTCGGATTCAGCAGCGGTACCAACGCGTTCGTCATCCAGTACGGTTTCACCACGCTCCATCGCGCGCAGATGCTCACCGGGTTTCCGGGAATCGTGACCTGCTACCTGGTCGCGCTCGAGCCGGGGGTCGACCGGGATTCGATGCGGACGGCTTTGGCCGATGACCTCCCCGGCGTCGAGGTCTTCGACCATGCGACGTTCCTGCAAAACAACGTGCGCGAGATGGAATCCGGTTTTCTCCCGATTCTCTATGCGATCGCGGCGATCGGGACGGTCGTCCTGACATCCATTCTGAGCCTCCTGCTGGCGGTGATCATTCTGGAGTCGCGGAAGGACTTCGCCGTCATGAGGGCGATCGGGTCTCCTGACCGCTTCCTCCGCGGCATAATATTCCTTCAGGCCCTACTCCTCTCGGCGGGAGGGACGATCGTCGCGAGCCTGGCGTTTCCTCCGCTGGCCTCTCTCATCGAATGGCTCTCGCCGGAGATAAGCACCCGGGCGTCACTTCTGCAGGTGTGCGGGGTGTCGGGCGTCGTTCTCGGGGTGACCCTCTTCAGCGCATGGAGTACCATGCGCCGGCTCCGCTCCATCTACCCGCTGGAGGCATTCGCATGAATCCGAGTGCAGATGCTCCCGTCATCGAACTCGTCGATGCGAGCAAGATCTATCGGTCCGCGGGGAGGGACTCTGCGGGCATCAGGCATGTATCCCTGCGGATCGACCGGGGAGAACTCGTCCTGCTGCTGGGGCCGAGCGGGAGCGGAAAAACCACGCTGCTGACGCTCATGGCCGGACTCCTCGCGCCCACGGCGGGAACGGTGGCGATCGGGGGGCGGACTCTGGAGGAGCTTTCTCCCCCCCGTATGCAGCGTTTGCGCGCAGAAAAAATAGGTTTCGTGTTCCAGGCCTTCAACCTGATCGACGTATTGACGGCGGCGGAGAATATCGGGCTTGTCCTCCGGTTTGCCGGCGTCCCCGCAGACGTCGCCGGCACCAGGTCGATGCAACTCCTCCGGGAATTCCATATCGAGCATCTCGCCCGCGAGTTTCCTCCCCGCATGAGCCAGGGGGAGAAACAACGGGTCGCCGTCGCACGGGGAGTGGCCAACAGGCCGCTGCTCTTGCTGGCCGATGAGCCGACCGCGAGTCTTGACACCGATCGGGCGCTCGAAATCGCGGATATGTTGCATGACTACGCCCGTTCAGGGGTGGGGGCGGTTGTCGTGGCAACCCACGACGCGCGACTCACGAGGTATGCCGACAGGGTCTTCCATCTCCATGATGGGGCGATCAGGGGGGGGGGAGGTGAGCGGGAAAGAGTTTGACCGGCCCGTGACAATTCCATGACATCTCCTATCTCCCCCGTCTGTAGATTGGCCCAAGATTTCCGATCCCCCATCACTGATCCATTCACCAAACTCATGAGGTTCGTCATGAAAAGCGATACACGAAGTTTCCTCTGTCTGGTGGCGGCTCTCCTCTTTGCCGCGGGTCTGGCGCTCGGCCAGGAGACCGCCATCACGATTCTTCATGTCAATGACACGCACGCCCATCTCGACGGGTTCGGCCCGAAGAACCATCATCTCGAAGGGGAGCTCGGCGGCATAGCACGGGCGGCGACCGTTATCGGGACCGAGCGCGCCACCGCGGAGAACGTTGTGCTCCTGCACGCCGGCGATGTGTTCACCGGCGATCTGTTCTTCAACAAATATCTGGCCGTCCCGGAGTGGCAGATCATGACCGCACTGGGCTTCGACGCGGAGGCGGTCGGCAATCACGAGTTCGATCTCGGCCCCGACCCTCTCGCCTACGCCCTCTCGCTGGGGCTGCCGAACGTGGAATTTCCGCTCCTCTCGGCCAACCTGGACATGAGTGCCGCGCCCTCCCTGACCAACTGGATCAGGCCCTCGATCGTCAAAACCTTCGGCAGCGTGAAGGTGGGGATCTTCGGCATGACCGTCTTTGACGATCCAACCAACATGCCGTCGCCGGTCGTGATCGAACCCGACATCGTGGGCGCGGCCACCAAAGCGGTGGCGGATCTGAAGGCGCAGAACGTGCAGGTCGTCGTCTGTCTCTCGCATCTCGGTGTCGCGTACGACCGTCAGATCGCAGCGGCGGTCTCCGGGATCGATTTTATCGTCGGCGGACACAACCATTACCTCTTGAGCGCCCCGGAGGAGGTGACAAACCCGGACGGGAAGAAAACGTTTATTGTCCAGGCCGGTGAATTCTACGAGCAGATCGGAAAACTTCGCATCTCCGTGAACGCAAGCGGAGAAGTGGCTCTGAAGGACTGGAGCACGATACCCGTCAACAAACACGTTCCGGCTGATCCGACTATCCAGGGAATAGTCGACGGGCTCAAGAAGGGCATCGTCGAGCAGTACGGAAGGGTGTACGACAAAATCGATGCGATCACGCACTGCGATCTCGACAAAGTATACAGGGCGGACAGCCCGCTGCGCGATACGCCGCTCGGAAACCTGGTGACCGACGCGTTCAGGAAGACCACCCACACTCAGATCGCCCTCACGGTGGCCGGTATGATCTCGGAGAAGATCTACGCCGGACCCATCGTCGGGGCTGATGTCTTCCGTTCGATGAGCTATGGCTATGATCCGAACGGGAGCGGCTACGGGTACAATCTCATGACGATGAAGATCCAGGGGACCGAGCTCCTGAAAGGACTCGAGACCACGCTCGCGATGATCGGCGTCAACGAAGACTTCTTCCCGGCGGTCTCGGGGATGACGTTCAAATACGATGTCACGAAGGATCCCGGCTCGCGCATCCTCCTGGCGTCCATCCGGATCGGGAACCGGCATTTTGACCCCTCGGCGTTCTACTCCCTGACAACGAATATCGCCATCTACTACATACTGGGGGGGCTCGGGGTCAAGGTGAAGGATGAACAGCCCACCGCCGACTTCGAATACCCGGTCGTGCGTGAATTCATCAAAAAGCTCCACCGGCTCTCCTATCGCGCAGAAGGAAGGATCCGCGACGTCAGCATCAGATGTCATCAGGGCGAAGGGCCGGCGGACGACGAGGGGGCGGTGGTCGAGGAGGAAGGGGACGACGAGCTCGCGCCTGCGGTGAAGGAATTCTCCCTGAACGACAACTATCCGAATCCGTTCAATCCGAGCACGACGATCAGTTATGCGCTCCCCGGGCGCTCGCACGTGACGCTGAAAATCTTCAACAGCCTCGGGCAGGAAGTGACCACGCTGGTCGACGGCATCGTAACGGCGGGGGTGCACGACGTGCGGTGGGACGCGACGACCATGGCCAGCGGAGTTTATTTCTGCCGCGTGACGGCGGCCGGGGAGAACGGGGCCGGTTCCTTTTCGGCCACGAAAAAGCTGATGCTGGTCAAGTAGGCCGCGGGGCAGACACTGAGGCTGATGTCTTTCAGAGCAGGAGGCAGAGGAGGAGTGATGCGCGAAGCGTCCTCCTTCTTGCCTCCTGTTCTCTCTTCGTAGTCCCGTCGCAGCGGTGCTGCTCCTCCGTCACCCCCCCCCTTGCATTTCACCCGGAGATTCGTATGTTTTGCAGAAACTCCGATGCGATCCGTGTCGTCGCCTCTCACTTTGCCGGGCTTTGTTGCCGCATCGTGAAATCTGCCGGGAGTTTCAGCCCGATCCTTTGGCTCCCCGCGGTGACCACGATTGAATCGTCCGCCACGGTCTGCACGCGTGCGCCGGCTGCATCACGTTCGTTGAGGGGTGAATCGAGGTAGAGGGTCAGGATCGTCATGTCACCGCGCTGTTCCACCCTCGTCTGAACCCTGTCCGGCGCGTTCCGGCGCGTCTGCCGGTCACGCGGCAACGACGCAGAGGATCGCTGATCGATCCGGAACCTCATTTCTCCCCCCGCCGTCTGTTCGGGCTTCAGATCCTGTTTTTCCCCGGACGTGACTTTTTGCTGCAGGCTGTTGGTCCGCAGCCTCTCCTCGTCCCGTTCCGCGGCAACGGCCGACTCCGCCCCGAGCTGCACACCTTCGACCCAGAACGCCGGGGTCGTGGAGGGCTCTGCCGGGGAGGCTTTCCCCCGCTGGTCTGCAGCATACATGTCCTTTGGCGCTGCCGCGGCCGTCCCCGCGGGTCCCGAAGCGACATCACCCACCGCGGCAGGAGCTCCATGCCCGTCGGTTGAGGACGTTTTCTTGGCCGGAGCCTTTTCCGCCTGTTCCTGACGTCTGAGGTCGCGGCCCCCTTCCGGTGCGCCGCTCTTTTCTTTCCCCGGGGGAGTGATCGCTGCCGGTAGCTCGGGCGCCGGACGATCGTCCCTGAACGATATCGCCTCGGGGGCTTTTCTCTGTCCGGCGAACCAATCGTTGTACCACGTGACGGCAAAGAGAATCCCGACGGCGGCCGCGGCGCTCAGGATCCCGGGCCAGGGGATCGCGCGATCCGGCATCTCCCTCACACGGCGCCGCAGGGAGTCCTTCAACTGGTCTCTCCCGAGTCGCCTGGTTCCGGCGGCGAGGAGTCGTTCCCGTTGAACCGCCTTCAGGCAGCCGTCGCATGAGGCGAGATGTTCCTCGACCGCGGAGGCCTCAGCCACGCTCATCCTCCCCAGGACGAACCGGGTGAGCATTTCTTCGTCGGGGGCAATGTGTCGGTCCTGTCGTTCAGTCATGACGGGGAAGCGCTCCGCGCAGAAGCTTTTCCAGTGCTTTCTTGCATTGATATTTTTTTGTTTTTGCCGTGTCCGCATTGGCGAATCCGAGTCGCGCTGCGATCTCCTCCATGGGACACTCTTCCCAGTAAAACAACAGAAGCAGCGCGCGGCAGGGTTCCCCCAGTTTTTCGAGCGCCCCTTTGACGATGGAGGCCTCTTGTTCTTCAACCATCAGCTCAAGCGGACCCGGGTCGTTGGTCACGGCGTCGCCCCCCTCATCGGTCCGCACGATCTCGCGGCGCGAACGTGCGAGCCGGCGCAGCCAGATGTTTTGTGCGGTGGCGTAGATGAACGTGCCGAGATGGGCCGTCGGGGTAAACCGCCCGGATTTGACCCGCTCCCAGAGCACGACGAGCGCCTCCTGCAGCATGTCCTCCGCATCGTCTGCTGTGCCGCTGTTGCGCGTCACAAGTGCCATGACGGGTTTCCTGTTGGCGCGGTAGAGTTCGACAAGCGCCTCCTCGTCTCCCTTCCGGATCCGGTCCAGCGTCCGGGCGTCTGCGCTTAAAAACAGGGGAGAGGAAGCCATTTACCTTTCTCTGGTTAATGACATTAACCGTCACGAGGTGAATGGATCCAATGTACAAAAGGCACTCATTCAATTCCACACCACAAAAAGGAGAATCGGTCATGAAAAAGCTGGTCTCGGAGATTCTGACGTTGCTGGCGGGTTTGTCCGTCCTGGTCGCGCAACCGGCGAAGGAAGGGGGGGGGGTGGGAGGGCGGACATCGGTCGATCTTACCATCTATAACCAGAACCTGTCGCTCATCCGCGAAGAGCGCTCCTTCTCTCTCGCCAAGGGGATGAGTTCGGTTGTCGTACCCGATATACCTGCGACGATCGATGGGACATCGGTCCATTTCATGAGCCTGACCGATCCTGTGTCGGTGCGGGTGATCGAACAGAACTACCAGTACGACCTCGTCCATCAGGCCAAACTGCTGGAACGCTATCTCGGACGGCAGGTGGAGTTTGTCCGCGTCGACCCGGCCACCAACAAAGAGTTCTCCGTGTTCGGAAAACTCCTCTCCACCGGCTATGTGCAGCAGCCGGGGTACGGTGCCTTTTCGTACGCCGCCGGGGGTATGGTGGCCGAGATCAACGGGAAGATCGAACTCAGTCCGGCCGGACGTCTCATTCTGCCGAGTCTCCCCGAAGGACTTGTCCTGAAACCGCAGCTCGAGTGGCTGGTCAGCAACACCCGGGAAGGGAATCACAAGACGGAACTGAGCTATCTTGCCGGCGGTCTCTCATGGTCGTGCAACTACGTGGCCCTTCTCAACAAAAAGGACAACGCGATCGACATCACGGGGTGGGTGACCCTCAGCAACAACTCCGGCACCTCATTCCGGAACGCCGGGCTGAAGCTTGTTGCCGGTGACGTGAACATCGTCCAGAACCAGTTCGGCGGGGCAATGAAGATGATGCGCAGCGAGGCTGCGATGGACGCCGCGGCGCCGCAATTCGCGCAGACAAATCTGTTTGAGTTCAAGCTCTATACGTTGCAGCGCCGCACCGACGTCGCGAACAATGAGACCAAGCAGATCGAGCTGATCTCCGGTCACGACGTCCCGGCCCGGAAGGTGTTCATCTACGACGGGCTGGCCGATCAGTGGCGATCATGGTCGAACAACTATTCTTACCGCTCGCAGGGGAGCTTCGGCCAGCAGTCGAACCCGAAAGTCGGCACCTACGTGACGTTCAGGAACGAGGAGAAGTCAGGTCTGGGGATGCCACTCCCCAAAGGGAAAGTGCGCGTCTATAAACGCGGTGATGATGGGAAGGAAGAGTTCATCGGCGAAGACGAGGTTGACCACACGCCGAAGGACGAAGAACTCCGGCTGTATCTCGGCAACGCCTTCGATCTCGTCGGGGAGCGGGCGCAGAAGGATTTCAAGTCGCTCGCGAATGGTCGCATCGTCGAGGAGACCATCGAGGTGAAGGTGCGCAACCACAAGGACGAGAATGTGGATGTGCAGGTGTACGAGCATCCATGGCGGTGGAGCCAGTGGGAGATCATCTCGGCAAACAGCGAGTGGACGAAGGTGGACCAAAGCACGCTGCGGTTCCCGGTCCGTATCGCCCGAGACGGCGAGAAGGTGATCCGCTACACCATCCGTTATTCCTGGTAGACAGCAGCACGCAAAAGGGGGGGAAAGCCATGAAATCATTTGCGTTGACACTCATCGCCCTGACTCTGGGGGCCATGTCACCTGCGGCGGCGGCCGGAATGTCTCACCCGCGGGAAAGCGGCATAGCGCTGGAAGGGAGGATCAATTCTCCGTACATCGCGAGCCGGGGGGGTCGTGCGTATCTTCAACTGACCATTGTCACGCCTGAGCGCGGTGTGCGCGAACGCAAGCCGGTCAATCTCTGCGTGGTGCTCGACCGAAGCGGCTCGATGGCGGAGCAAGGAAAGATCGGGAACGCGAAGGCGGCACTGAACGCGCTCATCGACCAGCTCAATGAAGACGACATCTTTTCGCTCGTGATCTACGATGACGTGGTCGATGTTCTCCGTCCCGCCTGTCGCGTCGAGGACAAAGCTGGCCTTCGAGATCTTGTGGAGGGGATCGGACCGCGGGGCTGGACAAACCTCGGGGGGGGTATGAGGGAGGGCTTCCGTCAGGTGGAAAAGCATGCGGGAGGTGCCACGGTGAACCGGGTGGTTCTGCTGTCCGACGGTCTCGCGAACAGGGGCGTGACGGATCCTTCGCACCTGGGGCGGCTGGCCCGGGAGCATCGCGGGCACTCCGTTTCACTCACAACGATAGGGGTGGGGCTCGACTATAACGAGAACCTGATGACGAGCCTGGCGGATCAGGGGGGAGGGAACTACTATTTCATTGAATGTGCGGGTGATCTGGCGTCGATTCTCCGGAAGGAATTTGACATGCTCGGGTGCGTTGTGGCGCAAGACGCGGTGATCGAGCTGAAACCGGGGCGGGGCGTACGGGTGGCTGACGTGATCGGAGGGGAACTCGTCGCGGGCGACGGAAAGGTCCGCATTCCGGTGGGGGACCTGTACGCGGGCGAACGCCGGGAGTTTACGGTGGAGCTCGATCTCCCCGGAGGAATCGGCCGGGAGGTGGTCGCCTCAGGCGTGCTGCGCTATGATCCCGCCGGGGTTATCGCCGGAGGCTCTTTTTCGGCCAGCGTGACGTACACCGGGGATGCAGCAGAGATCGACCATTACAGGGATTGGGGCGCACAATCGAAAGCCGATATTGCCGTCTCGACCCGCGGCGTGGAGAAGGCGATGAATGCGCTTGATGCGGGAAGGAAGGACGAAGCGGTGAAGGAAATCGCCGCTGCGCGCCAGGCGCTGCGGGCGTCCCCCTCGGCGTCACAGGCCGGGGTCGGGGCGGCGGTCATGGCGCAGGAGCAACGGTTGGGTGTCTATCAGGAGAGGGTGGCCGAGAGCGCGGGGGATGCGAGGAAAGCAAAAAAGGCGATACAGTACGACAATTATAACGTGCAGAAGAAGAAGTAGAAGGGTTGTCGGGCCGCGGGGGGGTGAAGGGCGCCGGGGGATGCTCTCCCGGTGCCTTTCTTTATTGCTTCCGGGAGAATTTGAAGGGAATGGTGATCCAGGAAGACACGGGGCCGCTCGGCATCCGGGCCGGTGCGAAGCGGGAGTTCATGACTGCAGCGATGACCGGCTCAATCAGGACGTCGTTGGTGCTTTTCAGTGTCACGGTCTCTGTCGGTGTGCCGTTCTGATCGATCTGCACCTGAATCACGATCTGCCCCTCGATACCCCTCTCGTACGCGAAGGAGGAGAACTTCGGGTCTTCCAGCTTGATGATGCTCGCCTGTTTTTCGAGATCGACGAACGATGGGGGCTCTGCCGTGTCTTTGGACTTTAGGGATGCCACCGCCAGGGGCTGTTCCTGCTCCGGAGCCGTCGTGACGGCCTGGAGAGGTGTGGTCATGGAGAGACGACCCGACTCGTCCGGTTCTCTTTTATTCTGTACGCTCTCATCTCCCCCGGGCGAGGCGATCATGGTGCGGGACCCTGTGCCGTCAGTCGTCAGAGCAGCCAGATCAGTCCCGCGATTGTCCTCGTCGGGAATCCGGGTGACCCGGGGGTTGCTGGCCGAATCGGGAGCCGAAGCGGAGACGACAAAGGATTGCTCTGCCGTCTGCACCGGCGCTCCCAGAAATCGCTCCGCCACAGGTGGAGACAGGGCCGTCGGATCCGCGACAATCTTGCGCGACACCGCCCGCTGGTAGTACCAGAATATCGCCGCCACCACGACGATCACCGTGAGAATGATGAGAAAGACGAGGAGACCGTTCCCCTTCTTCTTCGCCCTGGGCTCAGGGGCCTTTGCTGCCGGCTTCGGGGGGGTGCGGAGCAGTTGTTGCGGTGACGACCATTCTTCGGTCATTATCGGGAGCGGTTCCGAATCCGGCAGTCTGGACCCCCGCTCCTTCATGGCGTCCGTTGCCGGGGGGAGCCCGGGACGGGCAATGCCCGGAGGGGCGATGCCAAGATGGATCTTGGTGACGTGCTGCGTCTTGAGCACCGCGAGCTGATCGATCTGCTTCTCAAAATCCTTTGCGACTTTGTTCCCGGGGTCAATAATGTAGATGCGGTGTATCTCCGCCAGGGCGTGACTGTACTCCCCCTTGCGGACGTATTCGTGGGCGTGCTGAAAGTACTGGTTCTTAAGCCACTCGAGCGCGGCGGCTTTTTCCTGCCGCTCGGTTTCCAGATTCGTGAGGGGTCTCCCGAGCCCACTGACGTTGGTCACTCCGGATGATGTCCGCGAGAGCTCGACCGCCTTCTCGATGATCGAAGGGATCGATTCGAGTATGTCGCCTCTCTGTTCATCCGTCAACGCATTCGATGTCTGCAGTTCGTGGAGCTGCTCGGCCTGCCTTTCGAACGCCAGGATGTAGACGTTCTTCGGCTCAAGCGTTTTGGCGTTCCGGACCGCCGCAATGGCATCGGCATAGCTTCCGGATTCCGCCTTCGACTGTGCTTCGGCGAGAAGCCGGGCCACCGGTGAGGATCCTCGTGTATCTTGTGCGGTCATGTCTAAGGTTTCCGTTTGCCGGAATATATCAATTGGAGACGAGAATTACAAAACGAATGATGCCCCCCCTGCCCCTGCTTGAACGTGGAGGGGGGGGGACGACGGCTACCGTCTGACTCTGATCTCGATCGGTCCCCGGGAGTCCCGCATCGCGACGGTGACGGTTGCTGTCCCCCGGTCGTAGGTCCACCCGGGGGCCGGCTTGCCATTGGCGGTCACGGCGGAAGGCTTGTCGGGGATATCGACAACCCTGATCGTCAGTCCCCTCGGCGGGGGTGTGTACGCCCCTTCGGCGGCGGAGATCTTCAGCGTGATGCCTGAGTCGTCAGAACCGAGCAGGTGC